>ERZ507003.62-NODE-62-length-88624-cov-12.849327_pt1 | contig 88624 bp, 69 predicted proteins | sample MGYA00513166_ERZ507003 | MGnify/ENA metagenome assembly ERZ507003
GCTCACTGAAAGGCGCGAAAATGGAGGTAAACGGAAGTAGAGGCAGATTAGACAGGAAAACTTCAAAAGAGAAATCCGTGAAAAAGACATCCCCAACAGAAAAGAACATAGCCGGTAGCGTGAAACCGGGCAAACCATCGGCAAGGAAGTATGTTTTTATCTGTTTGGCCAAACGTGTTTGGTCGGATGGATAAAATCATTCTTCCCGGTTTGTCTGCCGTGAGTGACGGCTTGTTCCATTTATGGAATGTGCGGTCATACACGGCTTTCCGCTTCCGGCTCAAAAGGACAACGAAAAAAGAAAAATCGTCAAAACCCCGTAAAAGCACCTCTTTGGCATAAGCACAAAAGAAAGGGGCCTTGTCTCATCAGTCTAAACTATTGTTTAGGCGTGAGGCAAAGCCCTTTTCTCCGCTTATGCGGCAGTCGGCACACGTTCGTTCAAAATCTTTTTGGGCGATGGTGTGCTGACGGATAAAATCGCTTTTACGGAAAAACTTGTGTGAGAAGAAAAAATCAGGAGATTCATTTCTAAATCTCCCGTTTTATTGTTACTTTTGCATACGAAGAGTTCTTTGAAGGTTACGCAACGCACAGAAGAATAATGCAGTAGATAACTAACTAATTCGTAACCTATTACTATTATGAGCGATTACCCAATGCTCATTTCCAATAAATTACACTCTTTTCGTAACTTCTATGAGCAAACATACAAAAAATATCAATTTGTATTCCATTTGTTAAACGCTAAACTTTCCTAAAATGTTCTCCACATTTCCTTCCAATTACTTGGGGGAACAAAAGAATTTCTTTTTATTTGCAAGAAATTTAATTAATACCATGGATATGATAAACACTACTCCAACAGAAAGTAATTTGTCCGGTTTGAACCAAAAAGACTTTCAAAAGGATATAAATAACAAAAAGACAGATTTATTTATCCTGAAGAATGCCCAGGGAATGGAAGTTGCAGTTACTAATTACGGCTGTGCAATACTTTCCATCATGGTACCCGACAAAAATGGCAAATATGCCAATGTTGTATTAGGACACGACAGTATTGAACATGTAATCAACAGCCCGGAACCTTTTCTAAACACTACCATCGGACGCTACGGTAACCGGATAGCTAAAGGAAAGTTTACTTTATACGGCGAAGAGCACCAATTGGCAATCAACAACGGTCCCAACTCACTGCATGGCGGTCCGACTGGTTTTCATACCCGTGTATGGGATGCTGTCCAGCCAGAGCCATCAACAGTCATCTTCAACTACACATCCGCTGACGGCGAAGAGGGCTTCCCCGGAAATCTCGAAGTAGAAATGACTTATCGCCTGGAGGATGAGACCAATGCTCTGGTCATCGAATACCGGGCTACTACCGATAAAGCCACCATCGTCAATCTGACCAATCACGGTTTCTTCAATCTTGCCGGTATAGCCAATCCCTCCCCTACAGTCTTAAACAATATCGTTACCATCAACGCAGATTTTTATGTACCCATCGATGAAGTATCCATTCCTACCGGAGAGATATTGAAGGTAGAAGGTACTCCTATGGATTTCCGTACTCCCCATACTCTTGGTGAACGAATTGATGAGAAACATACACAAATTGTGAATGGCGCAGGATATGACCATTGCTATGTACTGAACAAGACTGAAAGTGGAGAGCTGAGCCTTGCAGCCACCTGCATAGAGCCCAACAGCGGGCGAACGATGGAAGTATATACCACTGAAAATGGCGTCCAGCTCTACACAGGAAACTGGCTCGGGGGCTTTGAAGGTGCCCATGGAGCCACTTTCCCTGCAAGAAGTGCAGTCTGCTTTGAGGCCCAGTGTTTTCCCGATACGCCCAACAAGTCCCATTTTCCGTCGGCAGTATTGCTACCGGGTGATGAGTACCAGCAAGTGACAATCTACAAGTTTGGTGTACAAGAATGAAATAACTAATCCAATTTATAAACTTATTAATTTTACAAAACCATGACACAACAAAAACAGAATGGTAAACTCATCGCAATTATCACGATGATCTTCCTTTTTGGTATGATTTCATTTGTTACCAACCTTGCTGCCCCTATGGGAATCGTACTGAAAAATCAGTTTTCAGTATCCAACGCTTTAGGGATGTTGGGTAACTTTGGTAACTTTATTGCATATGCAGTGATGGGAATACCAAGCGGCATCTTACTACAACGGGTAGGGTATAAAAAAACGGCATTGATAGCAGTAGCTGTAGGCTTTATCGGTGTAGGTATCCAATATTTATCAGGTCATTCAAGCCCTGATATGGCTTTTGCCGTATATTTGATTGGCGCTTTCATCGCCGGTTTCTCCATGTGTTTGCTTAATACGGTAGTCAACCCGATGCTGAACAAGCTCGGCGGCGAAGGTAACAAAGGAAACCAGCTTATCCAAGTGGGTGGTTCTTTCAACTCCGTAATGGCCACCATTACTCCGATGTTCGTAGGTATCCTGATTGCCGGTTCCATTGAAAAAGCTACTATCTCTCAGATATTCCCTGTAATGTACACAGCAATGGCTGTATTTGCCATCGCGTTCTTCGTTCTTTTGATTGTGCCCATACCGGAACCCAATGCTGCAACTTCAACAGAACCTATCGGTAAGTTGATGTCAGGCGCTTTAAAATTCCGCCACTTCATTTTGGGAGCTATAGCGATCTTTGTATATGTAGGTGTCGAAGTTGGTGTACCGGGTACTCTGAACTTGTTCTTGACCGATCCGATTGAAAAGGGAGGAGCAGGCATTTCTTCCACCATTTCCGGTTTTGTTGTAGGTACATATTGGTTCCTCATGCTGATTGGACGTCTGGCCGGCGCTTCATTGGGTGCAAAAATCTCCAGTAAGGCAATGCTTACCTTTACTTCCGCATTAGGCTTACTTTTGGTATTCCTTGCCATCTTCTCATCTACCGGTTCGCTTGTCAATCTGCCGGTACTCCAACAAAGTGCTACGGGAGGTCTCTCTTTCGGATTTGCAGAAGTACCCATCAATGCAATGTATCTGGTACTGGTAGGTCTGTGTACTTCCATCATGTGGGGTGGTATCTTTAATTTGGCCGTAGAAGGATTGGGTAAATATCTGGCAGCGGCTTCCGGTCTGTTCATGGTATTGGTATGCGGCGGCGGCATCTTGCCCGTTATCCAAGGTTTGGTGGCCGACATTGCAGGTTTCATGCCGAGTTACTGGGTTATCATCGCAGCCCTTGGCTATCTGTTGTTCTACGGTTTGGTAGGCTGCAAAAATGTCAATAAGGACATCAAGGTCGATTAACAAGAAAATATAGGTAATTTATTTATTCACCTTATAAAATATAAATATCATGGATATAGAATACGTAAGAAGCCGTTTCATCAAGCACTTTGACGGAACAACGGGAGCTGTTTATGCTTCTCCGGGTCGCATCAACCTTATCGGTGAGCATACAGACTATAACGGTGGTTTTGTATTCCCCGGAGCAATCGATAAGGGAATGATTGCAGAAATAAAGCCCAACGGCACAAACACAGTAAAAGCTTATTCCATCGACCTGAAAGATTATGTGGAATTTGGCTTGAATGAAGAAGATGCACCCCGCGCAAGCTGGGCAAGATATATCTTTGGCGTGTGCCGGGAAATGATGAAACGCGGTGTAGATGTAAAAGGTTTCAATACCGCTTTTGCAGGCGATGTGCCTCTGGGTGCAGGAATGTCCTCGTCAGCAGCTTTGGAAAGTACCTATGCCTATGCTTTGAACGACTTGTTCGGTGACAACAAGATAGACAAATTTGAATTGGCAAAAGTGGGACAATCTACAGAACACAACTATTGTGGCGTAAACTGTGGTATCATGGACCAATTTGCTTCTGTATTCGGAAAGAAAGGAAGCCTCATCCGCCTGGATTGCCGTTCACTGGAATATCAGTATTTCCCATTCGACCCGCAAGGCTATCGTCTGGTTCTTGTAGATTCTGTAGTGAAACACGAACTTGCATCTTCAGCATACAACAAACGTCGTCAAAGCTGCGAAGCTGCTGTTGCCGCTGTTCAGAAGAAGCATCCACACGTAGAATTCCTGCGTGACGTTACCATGGGCATGCTGGAAGAAGCCAAAGCCGACATCAGCGCAGAAGACTATATGCGTGCAGAATATGTCATCGAAGAGATTCAACGCGTACTCGACGTTTGCGACGCCCTGGAAAAAGGCGATTATGAAACTGTAGGCCAAAAGATGTATGAAACACATCATGGCATGAGTAAGTTGTATGAAGTAAGCTGCGAAGAACTCGATTTTCTGAATGACCTTGCATTTGATTGTGGAGTTACCGGTTCACGTGTCATGGGCGGTGGATTCGGTGGATGTACAATCAATCTGGTAAAGGATGAATTGTACAGTACATTCATCGAAAAAGCAAAAGATGAATTCAAGAAGAAGTTCGGCAGAAGCCCAAAAGTATATGATGTAGTCATCAGCGACGGTGCCCGCAGATTAGAATAATAGACATCAGCATTCAAATAAAAGGCGTTTCCCAGTAATGGGAAGCGCCTTTTTCTTCTCCCCTATTCCACCGTTTTCCACTCTAAAAACAAAATCATCCGAGAAGTTTATTCCGAACACATCTATCTGTACAGCCAGTTGGCACAGATATGTTTCTTGACACTTATGTTGCATAACATATAAAAGTGTACAGCCTACACTAAAGAAAAGTGTTACTTTTACACCCAAAGAAAGATAATCATCTCATTTACATTAAATACAAAACCATGAAAAGACATGTTCTACTTGCAGGAATTGCCGCAATGATGCTAACTGCGTGCAATCAAAAGACAGAAACAACGCTTACGCTGTCCGGTCTTGATCCAGTAAAATTCCAAACAACAGTCAATGACGCCCAGACACAGCTTTATACGCTGAAGAATAAAGCGGGCATGGAAGTATGCATCACAAACTTTGGAGGACGTATTGTATCCATTATGGTACCCGACAAAAATGGAGTTATGCAGGATGTAGTATTGGGCTTTGACAGCATTGCCGATTACATCAACATACCAAGTGACTTTGGTGCTTCTATCGGACGCTACGCCAACCGGATTAACCAAGGGAAAATCGTTCTTGACGGAGATACCATACAGTTACCACAGAACAATTTCGGACATTGCCTGCACGGTGGCCCCAAAGGATGGCAATACCAAGTATACAGTGCCAATCCCATTGACAGCACAACTCTGAAGCTCACCCGCATTTCACCGGATGGAGACGAGAATTTCCCGGGTAATGTTACGGCAAAAGTACTTTTCAAGTTAACGGATGACAATGCCATTGATATAAAATACAGTGCAACAACAGACCAAAAGACGGTTATCAATATGACTAACCATTCTTATTTCAATTTATCAGGTGACCCTTCAAAGGCAGCAACAGACCACATCTTATACATCAATGCAGACAACTATACTCCGGTAGACAGTACTTTCATGACAACGGGTGACATCATCTCCGTCAAAGAAACACCAATGGACTTTACCACTCCCAAGAGTGTGGCACAAGACATCAACCGGACGGACTTTGAACAAATAAAGAACGGAAACGGATATGACCACAATTGGGTACTGAATACTAAAGGTGACCTATCCCAAGTGGCAGCCAAACTGACATCGCCTATAAGCGGCATCACCCTGGAAGTTTATACCAATGAGCCAGGCATACAAGTATATACCGGGAATTTCCTGGATGGCACCGTAAAAGGTAAAAAAGGCATTACTTACAACCAGCGCGCTTCCGTATGCCTCGAGACACAACATTATCCGGATAGCCCCAACAAATCCCAATGGCCTTCTGTCGTACTGGAACCCGGACAAATTTACAACAGTGAATGTGTTTTCAAATTTTCCGTAGAAAAATAACAATAACCTTATAAATCATTTATTATCGTGGAAACATTAGATTGGTTAGTCATTGGAATCTTTTTCCTGGCTTTAATTGGAATTATTGTCTGGGTTGTCAAACAGAAACAGAATGACTCAGCAGACTATTTTTTAGGTGGTCGTGATGCCACATGGCTCGCTATCGGTGCATCTATCTTTGCATCCAACATCGGTTCGGAACACTTAATCGGATTAGCCGGTGCCGGTGCTTCCAGCGGTATGGCGATGGCACATTGGGAAATACAAGGCTGGATGATCCTTATCTTAGGTTGGGTATTCGTACCGTTCTATTCGCGAAGTATGGTATTCACAATGCCTGAATTCCTAGAACGCCGCTATAATCCACAATCACGTACAATATTGTCTGTAATATCTTTAATCAGCTATGTACTGACAAAAGTTGCCGTGACGGTTTATGCAGGAGGATTGGTATTCCAACAAGTATTCGGTATAAAAGAACTTTGGGGAATCGACTTCTTTTGGATTGCCGCCATCGGTCTGGTTATACTGACTGCGCTCTACACAATCTTCGGAGGAATGAAGTCGGTACTTTATACCTCCATCCTGCAGACCCCCATCTTGCTGTTAGGTTCACTGATAATCCTTGTACTCGGCTTCAAAGAATTGGGAGGCTGGGATGAGATGATGAGAATCTGCGGTGCAGTCACAGTGAACGATTATGGCAACACAATGACAGAACTTATACGCAGTAATAACGACCCTAACTTCCCTTGGTTGGGTGCACTGATTGGTTCAGCCATTATCGGATTCTGGTATTGGTGTACAGACCAGTTCATCGTGCAACGCGTACTTTCCGGAAAGAATGAAAAGGAAGCACGGCGCGGTACCATCTTCGGAGCTTACCTGAAATTATTGCCCGTATTCTTATTCCTTATCCCAGGCATGATTGCTTTCGCATTACACCAAAAATATCTCGGAACCGGGGGAGAAGGTTTTCTACCTATGCTGGCAAACGGAAATGCCAATGCAGATGCTGCTTTCCCAACTCTAGTAGCAAAATTGCTTCCTGCAGGAGTCAAAGGTTTGGTTGTTTGCGGTATTCTTGCAGCATTGATGAGTTCTCTCGCATCTTTGTTCAACTCATCTGCTATGCTTTTCACCATTGACTTCTACAAACGTTTCAAGCCGAACACTTCTGAGAAAAAGTTGGTAGGAATTGGACAGATGGCAACTGTTGCGATTGTGATATTGGGTATACTCTGGATTCCCATTATGCGCAGTGTAGGCGATGTACTTTACACCTACTTACAAGATGTACAATCTGTATTAGCACCAGGCATTGCCGCAGCCTTCCTCTTGGGGATCTGCTGGAAACGCACCTCTGCACAAGGCGGTATGTGGGGACTGATTGCCGGAATGATTATCGGTTTAACCCGTCTGGGGGCAAAAGTATATTACAGCAATGTAGGAGATGTGTCAAGCAGTACCTTCAAGTATCTGTTCTACGATATGAACTGGCTGTTTTTCTGCGGATGGATGTTCTTGTTCTGCATCGTAGTAGTTATCGCAGTCAGCATGTTTACAGCTGCCCCAAGCGCTGAAAAGATTCAAGGGCTGGTATTCGGAACTTCAACTCCTGAACAAAAAGCAGCTACACGTGCGAGTTGGAATAAATGGGATATCATTCATACCCTTATCATCCTGGGTATTACTGCTGCTTTTTATTGGTATTTCTGGTAAATCGGTATGTTGCTATGATATATATCCATGCAGCATACCCCTTAAACAAAAATTAAGATATGAGTAATTACTATAGTTCAAATCCGAAACTTTATGTAGGTATCGACTGCATTATTTTCGGTTTCAATGAAGGAGAATTGAACCTGCTGTTGCTGAAGCGTAACTTCGAACCGGCAATGGGCGAATGGTCGCTGATGGGTGGATTCGTGCAGGAAGACGAAAGCGTGGATGATGCAGCCAAACGAGTCCTGAATGAACTAACCGGACTGGAAGATGTATATATGGAACAAGTCCAAGCTTTCGGAGCCATAGATCGTGACCCAGGAGAACGCGTAGTCTCCATTGTTTACTATGCGCTCATCAACATCAACGAATACGACAAAGAATCCGTACAGCAACACAATGCTTTCTGGGTAAATATCAATGAACTGCCAGCGCTAATCTTTGATCATCCGCAAATGGTGGAGAAAGCTCGGAAGTTGATGCAACAAAAAGCGTCCACCGAACCAATCGGCTTTAATCTACTACCTAAACTGTTCACGCTGTCACAACTGCAAAGCTTATACGAAGCTATATACGGCGAGAGCATTGACAAACGGAACTTCCGAAAACGCATAGCAGAAATGGACTATATAGAAAAAACTGACAAAATAGACAAAACGGGGTCCAAACGTGGAGCTGCTTTATATCAGTTTAATGAGAAGGCATACCGCAAAGCTCCGAAATTTAAGCTCTGAGAACCTAATATTCAACAACTTGTAATTAGTAATTTAAATAATATGCTGGAAGCACTGAAAGACAAAGTATTCCATGCTAACCTTGAACTGGTGAAGCACGGATTGGTTATCTTCACATGGGGCAATGTATCGGGCATTGACCGCGAATCTGGTCTGGTAGTCATCAAGCCCAGTGGGGTGAGTTACGATGAAATGAAAGCAGAGGATATGGTGGTAGTGAATCTTGACGGCAAGGTCGTGGAAGGACGGTTAAAGCCCTCTTCAGACACGCCGACCCACCTGGTTCTCTATAAAGCATTCCCCGAAATCGGCGGTGTGGTGCACACGCACTCTACTTACGCCACAGCCTGGGCACAAGCCGGATGTGACATACCGAATATCGGGACAACACATGCCGATTACTTCCACGACGCCATACCCTGCACAGCAGACATGACGAAGGAGGAAGTGGAAGGAGCGTATGAACTGGAAACGGGAAATGTCATCGTAAAACGCTTTGAGGGGCTGAACCCGGTACATACTCCCGGAGTATTGGTAAAGAACCACGGTCCTTTCTCGTGGGGAAAAGACGCACACGAAGCGGTACATAATGCCGTAGTGATGGAGCAGGTGGCAAAAATGGCAAGTATAGCCTATGCCGTGAACCCCAATCTGACCATGAATCCGCTGCTGATAGAAAAACATTTCAGCCGCAAGCACGGTCCTAACGCTTATTATGGACAGAAATAACTATCATTCTTTAAATATAAACTATAAAAATAAATTGTATGAACACATTTGAACAATATGAAGTATGGTTCGTAACCGGAGCACAGCTCTTGTACGGAGGTGACGCAGTTATCGCAGTAGACGCACATAGTAATGAAATGGTGAAAGGTCTGAATGATTCCGGGAAACTGCCCGTAAAGGTAGTATATAAAGGTACGGTCAATTCATCCAAAGAAGTAACCGCTACCTTCAAAGCCGCCAACAACGACGATAAGTGTATCGGAGTCATCACCTGGATGCACACCTTCTCTCCTGCCAAAATGTGGATTCACGGTTTGCAGGAACTGAAGAAGCCATTACTACACTTCCATACACAGTTCAACAAGGAAATTCCCTGGGAGACGATGGACATGGATTTTATGAACCTAAACCAATCGGCTCACGGCGACCGCGAATTTGGACACATCGTGACACGTATGCGAAAGAACCGCAAAGTGGTAGTAGGCCACTGGCAGGACGAAAAAGCCCAAAACCAGATTGCCGCATGGATGCGCGTAGCTGCCGCATGGGCTGATGCGCAGGATATGCTCATCATCCGCTTCGGCGACCAGATGAACAACGTGGCTGTGACAGACGGTGACAAGGTCAGTGCCGAACAAGTATTGGGCTATCATGTGGACTACTATCCCATCAATGATGTGATGACACACTACAATGCTGTCAGCGACGAGGACGTGAAGGCACTCGTAGCAGAATACTTCAAGCTCTACGACCACGCTCCCGAACTGGAAGACGCACGTACGGAAGCCTACACCAAAGTATGGAACTCCGCCAAGGCCGAAGTCGCCATTCGCCGCGTGCTGAAAGACACGGGTGCCAAAGGCTTCACCACCAACTTCAACGATTTGGGCGACTTTGACCAAATCCCCGGACTGGCCTCACAGCGACTGATGGCGGAAGGTTACGGCTTCGGTGCCGAAGGCGACTGGAAAACTGCGGCACTATACCGTACCACTTGGGTGATGAGTCAAGGCATGCCGAAGGGGTGCTCCTTCCTCGAAGACTATACGCTGAACTTCGACGGAGAAAAGAGCGCCATCCTGCAGGCACACATGTTGGAAGTCTGTCCACTGATTGCCGAACAGAAGCCGAAACTGGAAGTGCACCGTCTGAGCATCGGTATCGACAGCGAAACAGCCCGCCTGGTATTTACCAGCAAGCAAGGTGAAGGTGTAGCCGCTACCATCGTAGACCTGGGCAATCGCTTCCGCCTCATTGTGAACAAAGTAGAATGCATCAAGAGCAAGCCTCTGCCCAAGTTGCCCGTTGCCAGCGCACTGTGGATTCCAATGCCCAACCTCGAGGTGGGCGCTGCAGCCTGGATTCTGGCCGGAGGTACACATCATACCAGCTTCTCCTACGACCTGACGGTGGAATATTGGGAAGACTTTGCCGAAATGGCCGGCATCGAAATGGTAGTCATCGATGAAAATACCACCATCAGCGAGTTCAAAAAAGAACTGCGCATGAATGAAGTCTACTATATGCTGAACAAGGCACTTTGCTGATAATCATTACGGATTACCGATTGCGGACTACTAATTACACGTACCACAAACGTAACTAGTAGTTTGCAATTAGTAATCCGTTGTTTATAATCGTACTATAAATCCGTAAATTATCATTAATACCATGAAATTAGATGCAAAATCAACCATTGAGGCAGGTAAGGCCATCCTTGGCATAGAACTCGGTTCCACACGAATCAAGGCGGTTTTGATTGACCAGGAAAACAAACCCATCGCCCAGGGAAGCCATACTTGGGAGAATCAGTTAGTCGACGGACTGTGGACATATAGCGTCGAAGCTGTCTGGTATGGGTTGCAGGATTGCTACGCAGACCTTCGTGCTAATGTAAAGAGCCTTTACGATACAGAGATAGAAACCCTGGCAGCCATCGGTGTCAGTGCCATGATGCACGGCTATATGGCATTCAACGAAAAAGAAGAAATCCTTGTGCCCTTCCGTACCTGGAGAAATACCAATACCGGCCAGGCTGCCGCAGCCCTATCCGAACTATTTGTCTACAACATCCCTCTGCGTTGGAGCATTTCCCACCTCTACCAAGCCATCCTCGATAATGAAGAACACGTTCCATCCATCAATTACCTGACCACCCTTGCAGGTTTTGTCCACTGGCAAATAACCGGTCAAAAGGTACTGGGCATAGGAGATGCCTCCGGTATGCTCCCCATCGATCCCATCACCAAAAACTATTCTTCTGAAATGGTGGATAAGTTCGACAGACTTATTGCTCCGAAAGGATACGACTGGAGGCTTCGAGATATTCTGCCGAAGGTATTGTCGGCCGGTGAAAACGCAGGCTTCCTTACTCCCGAAGGAGCCAGTCGCCTCGACGTATCGGGACATCTGAAAGCAGGAATTCCCGTCTGTCCGCCCGAGGGTGACGCAGGAACCGGCATGGTTGCCACCAACGCCGTAAAGCAGCGCACTGGAAACGTATCGGCAGGCACCTCCTCTTTCTCAATGATTGTATTGGAGAAAGAATTGTCCAAGCCCTACGAAATGATTGACATGGTAACCACCCCCGACGGAAGCCTCGTAGCTATGGTGCATTGCAACAATTGCACTTCCGACCTCAATGCCTGGATCAATATTTTCAAAGAATACCAGGAACTGATGGGTATCCCCGTAGATATGGACGAAATCTACGGAAAGCTCTATAACCACGCCCTGACAGGCAATGCAGACTGCGGAGGCCTCATCTCATACAACTACATATCAGGCGAACCTATAACGGGACTGGCAGACGGACGTCCACTGTTTGTACGTTCGGCAAACGACAAGTTCAACCTTGCCAACTTCATGCGCACCCATCTGTATGCTTCAGTGGGAGTTCTCAAAATCGGCAACGACATCCTTTTCAATGAAGAGAAAATCAGAGTAGACAGAATCACCGGTCACGGAGGACTCTTCAAAACCAAAGGAGTAGGCCAGAGAATACTGGCAGCTGCCATCAATTCACCCATTTCCGTTATGGAAACAGCCGGCGAAGGTGGTGCCTGGGGTATTGCCCTCCTCGCTTCCTACCTCGCAAATAACGGAAACAGCCAATCCCTTGCCGACTTCCTGGACAAGCATGTATTCACCGGAAATGCCGGTATTGAAATCTCACCGACAGCCGAAGATGTAAGCGGATTCAACACCTACATCGAAAGCTATAAAGCTGGTTTGCCCATCGAAGAAGCAGCAGTAAGATTCAAGAACTAAGTATTTAATAACACTAAAAAACTATGAACACAAAGTTATTTATCAGTAGCATATTTCTCTCCACCTCGTTGTCACTCTTCGCACAGAAAAGTGCCACTATCACTTTACACACAGACCAGAGCGAGCAAATCATTCCCAAAGAAATCTACGGCCAATTTGCAGAGCATTTGGGAACTTGTATCTATGGTGGACTTTGGGTAGGTGAAAACTCCGATATTCCCAACATCAACGGTTATCGCACCGACGTATTCAATGCACTGAAGGAGCTCCGTGTACCCGTCCTTCGCTGGCCGGGAGGCTGCTTTGCCGATGAATACCACTGGATGGACGGTATCGGCCCTAAAGAAAACCGCCCCAAAATGGTGAACAACAACTGGGGAGGCACTATCGAAGACAACAGTTTCGGAACCCATGAGTTCCTCAATCTCTGCGAAATGCTGGGTTGTGAACCCTATATCAGCGGAAACGTAGGCAGTGGTACCGTAGAAGAACTTGCCAAATGGGTGGAATACATGACCTCCGAAGGAGACTCCCCCATGGCACGCCTGCGCCGCCAGAACGGTCGCGACAAAGCCTGGAAAGTAAAATACCTCGGTGTGGGTAACGAAAGCTGGGGTTGCGGTGGAAGCATGCGTCCCGAATATTATGCCGACCTCTACCGCCGCTACTCCACCTACTGCCGCAACTATGACGGCAATAGCCTTTTCAAGATAGCCAGCGGTGCCAGCGACTACGACTATAACTGGACCAAAGTGCTGATGGACCGCGTAGGCGGCCGTATGCACGGTCTTTCCTTGCACTACTATACCGTCAGCGGATGGAACGGCAGTAAAGGCGCCGCCACCCAATTCAGTAAAGACGACTATTACTGGACACTGGGCAAATGCCGCGAAATAGAAGATGTCATCAAGAAGCATTGCACCATTATGGATGAATACGACCCTCAAAAGAACGTGGCTCTTATGCTTGACGAATGGGGAACCTGGTGGGACACTGAACCGGGTACCAATCCCGGACATCTGTACCAACAGAATACATTGCGTGATGCTTTTGTCGCTTCCCTCAGCTTCGACATCTTCCATAAATATACCGACCGTCTGAAAATGGCAAACATTGCCCAAATCGTCAATGTATTGCAATCCATGATTCTGACCAGCGGAAAAAACATGGTACTCACCCCCACTTATTATGTATTCAAAATGTACAATGTACACCAGGATGCCACCTACATTCCTCTTGAGCTGAACTGCGACATGATGGATGTACGCGACAACCGCAGAATACCAATGGTCAGCGCTACCGCCTCCAAAGACCCAAACGGCAAGATACACATTTCCATGTCCAACGTAGATGCAGACAATGCACAGGAAGTGACCATCAATCTGTCTGGAACGAAAGCCAAGAAAGCAGTTGGTGAAATATTGACTTCCACCAATCTGACGGACTACAATTCATTTGAAAATCCCGACAATGTGAAACCCGTTCCGTTCAAAGAGGTAAAAATCAATAAAGATATTCTCAAGATTAAACTTCCGGCCAAATCAATCGTTACTATTGAGTTACAGTAAAACTACCGTGCACCGCACAAAATCAGCTAAATACGTTTAGTATCATTTTAGCAGCAAAAAGGCAGTAATACTGATAAAAAAGACACTCTTCGAGTGTTGTGAATTACGCATAAAGAGTTATCTTTGCCCTTGGAAAACCTACAAGGACCAAATAACCTATTGATAATATTCAAAATTAATTAGATTCAATATGAACGACAACAAACTTATGAACCGTGCGGCGGACAATATCCGTATCCTTGCTGCATCCATGGTTGAGAAAGCCAACTCCGGGCATCCGGGCGGTGCCATGGGTGGTGCTGACTTTGTAAATGTACTCTTCTCAGAGTTCCTGGTATATGACCCTGAAAATCCGGCTTGGGAAGGTCGTGACCGTTTCTTCCTCGACCCGGGACACATGTCACCGATGCTTTACTCTACATTGGCCCTGACCGGCAAGTTCACGCTGGACGAACTGAAAGAGTTCCGCCAATGGGGAAGCCCTACTCCGGGACATCCCGAACGTGACATCATGCGCGGCATCGAAAACACTTCCGGACCGCTCGGCCAGGGACACACATTTGCAGTCGGTGCAGCCATCGCAGCCAAGTTCATGAAGGCACGTTTCGAAGAAGTAATGCCACAGACCATCTACGCTTATATTTCTGACGGTGGCATCCAGGAAGAAATCTCCCAAGGCTCAGGCCGTATCGCCGGAGCATTAGGGTTGGATAATCTCATCATGTTCTATGATGCCAACGACATTCAGCTTTCTACCGAGACAAAGGATGTGACCATCGAAGATACCGGCAAGAAATACGAAGCTTGGGGCTGGAAAGTCATTAAAATCAATGGTAACGATCCCGATGCCATCCGCGGTGCACTGAACGAAGCCAAAGCTGAGAAAGAGTGTCCGACGCTGATTATCGGCCATACCGTAATGGGTAAAGGTGCCCGCAAGGCAGACGGCAGCAGCTACGAGGCTGATTGTGCCACGCACGGTGCTCCTCTGGGCGGCGACGCTTATATAAACACTATCAAGAATTTGGGTGGTGACCCGACAAATCCGTTTGTCATCTTCCCCGAAGTGGCCGAACTATATGCCAAGCGTGCAACTGAGCTGAAGAAAATCATGGCTGAAAAGTATGCAGCCAAAGCCGCATGGGCAAAAGCCAATCCAGAAAAGGCTGCCAAACTGGAAATGTTCTTCTCCGGCAAGGCTCCCGAAGTGAATTGGGCCGCCATCGAACAGAAAGCAGGCGTTGCCACCCGCGCAGCATCTGCCACTGTGCTCAGTGCTCTCGCCACTCAAGTAGAAAATATGATTGTTGCTTCTGCCGACCTTTCCAATTCCGACAAGACAGACGGATTCCTCAAGAAAACACATGCCTTCAAGAAAGGTGACTTCAGCGGTGCATTCTTCCAGGCCGGTGTTGCCGAGCTGACTATGGCATGTTGCTGTATCGGTATGGCACTGCATGGCGGTGTAATCCCCGCTTGCGGAACTTTCTTCGTATTCTCCGACTACATGAAACCTGCCGTACGTATGGCAGCCCTGATGGAAGTTCCCGTGAAGTTCATCTGGACACACGATGCCTTCCGTGTAGGTGAAGACGGTCCTACCCATGAACCGGTAGAGCAGGAAGCCCAAATCCGCCTGATGGAAAAACTGAAAAACCACAAGGGACATAATTCCATGTTGGTACTCCGCCCGGCAGATGCAGAAGAAACAACTGTGGCATGGAAACTGGCAATGGAAAATACCACAACCCCAACCGGTTTGATTTTCTCCCGCCAGAACATCGCCAACCTGCCCGAAGGCAACGATTACGAACAAGCTGCCAAAGGCGCTTATATTGTAGCCGGCTCCGATGAAAATCCAAATATAATCCTCGTTGCTTCAGGCTCGGAAGTTGCCACATTGGTAGCCGGTACTGAATTGCTGCGCAAGGATGGCATCAAGGTGCGTATCGTGTCCGTTCCTTCCGAAGGTCTGTTCCGTAGCCAAGCTCCGGGATATCAAGAAGGCATTATCCCGTGTGGTGCCAAGGTATTCGGCCTGACAGCCGGTCTGCCCGTCACACTGCAAGGGCTGGTAGGTCCCCGCGGTAAAGTATGGGGATTGGAATCATTCGGATTCTCGGCACCTTATAAAGTGCTGGACGAAAAGCTCGGTTTCACCGCAGAGAACGTTTACAAACAAGTAAAAGCAATGTTATAATCATTATCCAATGTGCTGATGTGCTGATTGCCCGCGCCCTACAAGCTGCAGGCATCAGCACATTGGCACATTGGTATATTAACTGACCATCATGAAAACAATAGGAATCTGTTCCGACCATGCAGGCTTCGAATTGAAGGAATATGTTCGCGGCTGGTTGGAAGCCAAAGGCTGGGCTTACAAGGACTTCGGGACCTACTCAACCGAGAGTTGCGACTATCCCGACTTTGCACATCCTTTGGCACTGGCCGTTGAAGCCGGAGAGTGCTATCCGGGAATTGCCATCTGCGGAAGCGGTGAAGGTATCAGCATAACGCTGAACAAGCATCAGGGTATCCGCGCAGCCCTCTGCTGGACGGCAGAAATAGCCCATTTGGCACGCCAGCACAATGATGCCAATGTGCTTGTCATGCCAGGGCGATTCATCAGTACCGAAGAAGCCGACATGATTATGAGGGAATTCTTCAGTACACCATTCGAAGGCGGACGCCACCAACGAAGAGTGGACAAGATACCGGTACACTTGTAAAGCAATAGAATCACCTTCTTTATGATATCCGCCCGAAGCTCTGACATTCTGATAGAATCGTGAGAAACTTCGGGCTTTTTATTTGCCCCTTTTTCTTATTTTTCACAGTGAAGATGCTCATTGTCTTCAAATAAAAACTATCTTTGTGGTTCGATAACCCGGATATTTTTTAGATATGGAACGACTGAATACCATAAAAGAGCTTATCAACCAGGGAAATGTAGAGCAAGCCATCCAGCAGCTTGACGAAATACTGCAAACAGACTTTCCCGGCAAAGACGAAGCTTACTACCTGCGGGGAAATGCCTATCGGAAACAAGGCAACTGGCAACAAGCACTGAACAACTATCAGTATGCCATCGACCTGAACCCCGAAAGCCCGGCACAACATGCCTATCAAATGGCTATGGACATCCTGAACTTCTACAACAAGGATATGTACAATCAATAAATAAAGAACGTAAATTATGGCAAAAATCAAAGGAGCAATCGTAGTAGACACCGAACGTTGCAAAGGCTGCAACTTGTGTGTGGTAGCGTGTCCGCTCAACGTAATAGCCCTCACCAAGGAGGTGAATGTGAAAGGGTATAACTATGCCCACCAAATATTGGAAGATACTTGTAACGGCTGCGCCTCGTGCGCCACAGTATGTCCGGACGGATGTATCTCAGTATATAAAATAAAAGTAGAATAAATCTGTAAATCAGTAGAATATGGCAGAAGAAGTTGTATTAATGAAAGGAAACGAAGCCATCGCCCACGCAGCCATCCGTTGCGGTGCAGACGGTTACTTCGGATATCCCATTACTCCGCAATCGGAGGTATTGGAAACTCTTGCCGAACTGAAACCCTGGGAGACGACCGGCATGGTGGTTCTTCAGGCAGAAAGTGAAGTGGCAGCTATCAATATGGTGTACGGCGGTGCCGGAAGTGGTAAAATGGTCATGACCTCCTCCTCCAGCCCCGGTGTCAGCCTAAAGCAGGAAGGTATCTCTTATCTGGCAGGTGCCGAGCTGCCTTGCTTGATTGTAAACGTTATGCGCGGCGGTCCCGGTCTGGGAACCATCCAACCGAGCCAGGCCGACTATTTCCAGACAGTAAAAGGAGGCGGCCACGGTGACTATCGTCTGATTGCCCTTGCTCCGGCTTCCGTACAAGAAATGGCAGATTTCGTAGGACTGGCATTCGAACTTGCCTTCAAATACCGTAATCCGGCAATTATCCTTGCCGACGGTGTCATCGGCCAGATGATGGAAAAAGTGGTGCTCCCGGTACAAAAGCCACGCCGCACCGATGCGGAAGTCATCGAACAATGCCCATGGGCCACTACCGGCAGAACCAATGGCCGCAAACCCAACGTCATCACCTCATTGGAACTGAAACCGGAAGAAATGGAAAAGAACAACATCCGTTTCCAGGCCAAATACAAGCAGATAGAAGAGAATGAGGTTCGCTTCGAGGAAATTCATTGCGATGATGCCGACTACCTGATTGTAGCCTTCGGCTCTATGGCACGCATCGGACAGAAAGCAATGGAGCTGGCACGCGAAGAAGGAATCAAGGTAGGTATGCTCCGCCCCATCACGTTGTGGCCGTTCCCGACCAAAGCCATTGCCGCGTATGCCGACAAGGTGAAAGGTATGCTCGTTACAGAATTGAATGCCGGACAGATGGTGGAAGATGTCCGCCTTGCCGTGAACGGTAAAGTGAAAGTGGAACATTTCGGACGCCTCGGCGGCATTGTTCCCGATCCGGATGAGATAGTAGATGCATTGAAAGAAAAACTGATTAAGAAATGAATCCTGATAAAATAAGAAACGTACTGAACATTCTCTTCATGGTACTTGCCTTGGCAGCTATCATTATATATTTTGCTGCAAAAGATGACTTCAAGCTGTTCATCTACGTCTGCGGCGCGGCGATATTCGTCAAGTTGATGGAGTTTTTCATACGGTTCACCAACAGATAGGAGAAGTGATTATGACAAAAGAAGATATTATAAAGCCCGAGAATCTGGTTGCCAAGAAACCGACTCTGATGAACGACAATCCCATGCACTACTGCCCGGGATGCAGTCACGGCGTAGTTCATAAACTCGTAGCCGAAGTTATCGAAGAAATGGGACTGGAAGACAAAGCAATAGGCATCTCCCCCGTGGGATGTGCCGTGTTCATCTATAATTATATAGACATCGACTGGCAGGAAGCCGCCCATGGACGTGCGCCCGCACTTGCCACTGCCATCAAGCGCCTTTGGCCAGACCGCCTGGTGTTCACTTACCAAGGAGACGGCGACCTGGCTTGTATCGGTACTGCCGAAACCATCCACGCCTTGAACCGCGGCGAAAACATCACCATCATCTTCATCAACAATGCCATCTATGGTATGACCGGGGGACAAATGGCTCCCACTACCCTTGTAGGCATGAAGACATCGACCAGCCCTTACGGACGTGACGTGCATCTGCACGGCTATCCGCTGAAGATGGCCGATATTGCTGCACAATTGGAAGGAACCGCTTACGTGACACGCCAAAGCGTACAGTCCGTTCCCGCCATCCGCAAAGCGAAAAAGGCTATCCGCAAAGCATTCGAGAACTCTATGGCAGGCAAAGGTTCCAACCTTGTGGAAATCGTTTCCACCTGTAACTCCGGCTGGAAGATGTCTCCTGCGAAATCCAATGAATGGATGGTAGAGAACATGTTCCCCTTCTATCCGCTGGGCGACCTGAAAGATAAATAATCATGCTAAAGACAGAAGAACAATGAAAGAAGAAATCATTATAGCAGGCTTCGGTGGACAAGGTGTATTGTCCATGGGAAAGATTTTGGCATATTCCGGATTGATGGAAGGCAAAGAGGTGACTTGGATGCCGGCTTACGGACCGGAACAACGTGGTGGTACAGCCAACGTAACAGTCATCGTAAGTGACGAGAAAATATCCTCACCCATCTTAAGCAAGTACGATGCCGCCATCATCCTGAACCAGCCGTCACTGGAGAAATTCGAAAGCAAGGTAAAACCCGGAGGCGTACTTATCTACGACGGTTACGGCATCATCAACCCGCCGACGCGTAAGGACATCCACGTTTACCGCATCAACGCCATGGATGCCGCCAATGAAATGAACAACGCCAAGGCATTCAACATGATTGTATTGGGTGGATTATTGAAAATCAAGCCGATGGTTACACTGGACAGTGTACTCAGAGGATTGAAGAAGACACTGCCCGAACGCCACCACCACTTGATACCGATGAACGAAGAAGCTATCAAGAAAGGAATGGAACTTATTCAGGAAATGAAATGAAAGGCTATGTAAAGCCACTCCCCATAAGAGGAGGAACTTTACGCCAGAATAAGAGATAAAGGAAAACGGATAAGCCCTTGTGATATTGATTTATTGCAAGGGCTTATTTCATTTCAAGCCGGAAAAAGTATGGATTCAAGGGCAGAGAACCGGAAGCAGTATAGAACAAAACAGAAAACAAGACAGTTTAAAAGAAGCAAAAAAGGCTGAATTCAGTAAGCAAATAATTTTTTATTGTATCTTTGCGCCTAATTATGAGACGAATTGTACTGACATATATATTTCTGTCCGTTATAGGGATATGGGGGGCTATGGCGCAAAACACCTTAAACCCGATGAACAATCGCGACCGGTTCGGTAACCAGATTGACCCGAATACCCAGCCGGACAATCTGGAAGACAGTACCAATACTGAGATTCAAAGTCTTCCACCCAAGCTTTACATGTGGAAACTAAGTGAGACACTGGGCAACCGTACCATCATACCTGCCGACACAGCCAGCCTCAACTTCCAGAGCACCAATCTGGTGGAAGGAATGTTCGGCCATTACAACTACTTGGGAAATTTAGGCTCTCCACGCCTTTCACGCCTGTTCTTTGAACGGGAAGAAAGCGAGCCGACCATCTTCATGGCTCCCTTCTCCAGTTTTTTCACACGTCCCGACCAGGTGCTTTTCACCAACAGCAACGTGCCTTACACCAATCTAACCTACTACAAGGCCGGCAACAAAGTGAACGGTGAAGAACGCTTCAAGTCCTACTTCTCCGTCAACGTCAACAAGCAGTTGGCATTTGGCTTCAACATCGACTATCTGTACGGGCGCGGTTATTACCAGAACCAGTCCACCTCGCACTTCAATGCAGGACTGTTCGGCAGCTATATCGGCGAGAAATACCAGGTACAAGCAGTCTACAACAACTTTTTCCTGAAGATGAACGAGAACGGCGGTATTGCAGACGACCAATACATCACCCGTCCCGAAAACATGTCCGGAGGAAAGAAAGAGTACGAGTCCACCACTATCCCGGTCAAATTGGAACAGAGTTCCAACCGCAACAAGGATTTTTATATCTATCTGACACAGCGCTATCGTCTTGGTTTTACGCGGAGAATACGGAGCACACAAGAAGGCAAACCGGCGGTGTCCGTACCCAAAGCTTCATCCTCCCCGTCCTCTGAATCCGAAATATCCGCTTCGAACAACGACATAGCATTGCCAAACGACAGCATAGCATCAAAATCGGTCAGCACACTTGCAGCTGCCAATGACAGCCTGCCGTCTGTTTCTACCGCAGACAACGACTCACTTTTCGAAGAAGAGTTCGTCCCCGTCACCAGCTTTATCCATACCTTGAAAGTAGAGCGGTCGCGGCACCAATTCCGTTCGGGAAGCGAGCCCGAAGGATTCTTCCCGGAAGACTACAAGCTTTACAAGAATTACAGCAACGACTCCACCACGGCATTCAGTGTAAAGAACGTGTTCGGAATAGCCTTGCTGGAAGGTTTCAACAAATACGCCAAAGCCGGACTTACGGCTTATATCTCCCACAAGTTCAGCCGGTACGACCTGATGAATACGGACACACTTACCGACATGCGCCGCATCCGCTACACCGAGCAGGAAATCTTCCTGGGTGGCGAACTCGCCAAGCGCGAAGGCAAACTGCTGCACTACAACGTAAACGGTGAAGTGGGGTTGGTAGACAAAGCCATCGGGCAGTTCCGCGTCAACGCCAATCTGGACCTGAACTTCCGTCTATGGAAAGATACGGTGAACTTCTACGCCCGCGGTTATGTGAGCAACACGCTTCCTTCCTTCTACATGCGCCATTACCACTCCAACCACTACAACTGGGACAACGACAACATGGACAAGGAATTCCGTACGCGTGTGGAAGGCGAGCTGAACATTTCCCGTTGGGGAACCAATCTCCGTGCCGGCGTAGAGAATATCAAGAACTACACCTACTTCAACCAAAGCGCCCTGCCCGAACAGAACGGAGGCAACATACAAGTGCTGTCCGCCACACTGAAACAAGACTTCCGCCTCGGTGTCTTCCACCTGGACAATGAGGTGACCTGGCAGAAGACGAGCAATGAAACAGTACTTCCATTGCCCCAACTCTCGCTCTACCATAACTTCTATATACTGGCTAAACTCGCCAAGAAGGTGCTGACCGTTCAGTTGGGTGCCGATGTCCGTTACTTCACCAAGTACAACGCACCTGCCTATGCACCCGGCGTCCAGCAGTTCCATCTGCAACCTACGGACGATTTGGTGGAAATAGGCGGTTACCCCATCGTAAACGTATATGCCAACCTGCACTTGAAGCGGACGCGTATCTTTGCCATGATGTATCACGTCAACGCGGGTATGGGAAGCGCCAATTCCTTCCTGGTGCCGCACTACCCCATCAATCCGCGCTTGTTCAAAATTGGCGTCTCATGGAATTTCTATGACTAACAGATGACTGTATGACGAAAAGCAGACTGCTCAAATACGCACTTCTGGGAATTGCAGCGGCTCTCATTGCCCACTATCTCATCAAGAAAGAAGAGAAACCGAAAGGTCATCCGCGCGATTATGCCGAGATAGCTGCCGAAGGCATCATACATGCTTCGACGGAATACAACTCCATCAGCTTCTATGTGGATGATGACACCTTGTCCGGTTTCCACTACGAGCTGATAGAAGCTTTTGCACGCGACCACGGGCTGCAAGCGGCCATATCACCGGAAATGAGCTTCAACAAGCGGCTGGAAGGCCTGGCCGACGGGCAATATGACGTGATTGCCTACGGCATCCTCGCCACCAGTGAGCTGAAAGACTCCTTGCTGCTTACCACCCCTATTGTGCTGAACAAGCAAGTGCTGGTGCAACGCAAGCTTGAGAATATTTCCGACTCGTCATTATTCATCAAAAGCCAACTGGACCTGGCTGGAAAGACACTGCACGTAGTGAAAGGCTCCCCTTCCATACTACGCATCCGCAACCTGGGAAATGAGATAGGCGACACCATCTACGTTGAGGAAATAGAGAAGTACGGTTCCGAACAACTGATTGCCTTGGTAGCCCATGGAGACATCGACTATGCCGTATGCGACGAAAGCATTGCCCGTACCGCAGCCGACAGCATTCCTCAAATAGACATCAATACCGCCATCAGCTTCACGCAATTCTATTCCTGGGGGGTAAGCAAACAGTCCCCTATCCTGCTGGACAGCCTCAACACATGGCTGGATAGTTTCAAAAAGGGAAAAGAATACAAGAAAATCTACAAACGATACTACGGGAAACGAAACTAAGCTGCACTTTTCCATACACGCAGCATATCCCTACTTTTACAACCAGTTATCAATCAGCAGCTTATTACTGCAAAATCCTGCATACATTTTGCAGTGCCACTGCAAAGCCGTTGCAGTGGCACTGCACACCGATATGCAGTACGACTGCAACAGTTATGCAGTGATACTGCAACACGTTTGCAGTCGCACTGCAAAATACATGCAGCAAGAATGCAAACAAGATGCAGTCATCAAATACCCATATCGATATTACGGCATACCCGAAGTAAAGAATTAGAGTCCTTCCACCTCCCTTAGCCACATCTCCGACGAAGCATCGCTCGGCATTCTCCAATCACCGCGCGGACTCAGAGAGATACTGCCCACCTTCGGACCATCCGGCAAACAGGAACGCTTGAACTGCTGGTTGAAGAAACGACGGCAGAAAGTCTGCAACCATTTTTTGATGGTTTCTTCATCATACATCCCCTTGAATGTGCGTGCTGCCAGGAAAAATATCTTGGAAGGACGGAAACCGCAGCGCAGGAAGTAATAAAGGAAGAAGTCGTGAAGCTCATACGGACCCACCAAGTCCTCGGTAATCTGCTGGATATTACCGTTCTCATCTGCCGGAATCAGTTCCGGGCTGATGGGAGTATCCACAATATCGAGCAAGGTAGCACGTGAAGCATCGTCCATATCATGCTCCGCCACCCATTTCACCAAGTGCTTCACCAGAGTCTTGGGGACGCTGGCATTCACACCGTACATCGACATGTGATCGCCGTTGTAAGTGGCCCATCCTAAAGCAAGTTCCGAAAGGTCGCCCGTACCGACAACCATTCCCCAGGTCTGGTTGGCAATATCCATCAAGATTTGGGTACGCTCCCGTGCCTGCGCATTCTCGTAAACCACGTCGTGCACATGGACATCATGGTCTATGTCCTTGAAATGCTGTATGCAGGCCTCCTTGATACTGACTTCGCGGACAGTCACACCGAGGGAGTTCATCAGGTCGATGGCATTCGTGTAAGTACGGTCGGTCGTTCCGAATCCCGGCATGGTGACACCGACAATGCCCTGGCGGGACCATCCCAACTTATCGAAAGTCTTTACGCAAACCAGCAGCGCCAGCGTAGAATCCAGTCCGCCCGAAATGCCGATAACGGCACTCTTCGCTTTAGTATGGACCAGACGTTGCGCCAGTCCGGACACCTGGATGGAGAATACCTCCTCACAGCGTTCGTCCAACGCTATCCCCTGCGGAACAAATGGATGCGGTTCAAAAGTACGTGTTAGGTTCAAATCCCTGCTGTTGACATACTCCGTAGAGATTCGTACCGGAAGGGCCGAAACACAATTTGCATGGCAAGCCGCGAAGGTCGTATTCACCCGGCGCTCCGTACGCAAGTGTTCCACATCAATTTCACTGATGACCACCTGCCCTTCGAAAGAGAAGCGTTCGTTTGCCGCCAGCAGAGTCCCGTTCTCATAAATCAGTCCGTTGCCGGCAAACACCACATCCGTAGTGGATTCTCCGAAACCGCATGAGCTGAATACATAACCGGCAATGCACCGTGCCGACTGCTGGCTGATAAGCGAGCGCAGATAATTGTGCTTGCCGATACCTTCATTGTCGGCCGAAAGATTGAACAAGATTTCCGCACCTTGCAGTGCCAGCGTGGAACTGGGCGGTATGGGTGCCCACAAATCTTCGCATATCTCCACTCCGAAAGTGGTATCTGCCGTTTCGAACAGCAGGTCTCTCCCCATCGGAATAATCTGCCCGCAAAGGCGCACACTGTTTTCTGCCACATCACATGCGGAAGTAAACCAGCGCTTCTCATAAAACTCCTTATAATTGGGAAGATAAGTCTTCGGGACAACGCCCAGCACTCTCCCCTTCTGAATGACAACCGCCGCATTCAGCAACACACCGTTCAGTGCAACGGGCATGCCCAATATCGAAATGATATCCATCTGGCGCGTATTGTTCAGAATCTGTATCAGCCCCATTTCCGCCTCTTCGAGCAGAAGTTGCTGGGCAAAGAGGTCGCCACAAGTATATCCGGTAATGCACAACTCCGGAAAAGCAATGATTTGCACACCTTTCCCATCGGCTATAATAATCTCTTTTTCAATCTCTGAGGCATTGAACTTACAGTCAGCCACCTTGACACGGGGCACAGCCGCCGCTACTTTTACATATCCGTAATTCATAAGGATGCTATATTATTTATTCGGTGCAAAGATACGGCAAAATTCTGATTAAGAGAGATAAGGGAAAAACGTTTTATCTATATCGGCACGAGAAACTGACTAAAACCGGGTGCATCCTGCCTTCGCTTTTATGACAAAAATACGGTAACCTACCTACAAGAAGAGGAACATATATAAACAATTTTAATGACCGCAACTAAAAATTTTCCAAAAATCTTTTGGAGAATTATAGGAACTTCCTATCTTTGCAAGTGAATTAAAAATGTAATAATTACAAGTTTGAAACTTTAGATTATATGGATGTAGTAAAACGATTGCAGAATCATAATATCAAGCCTTCAGTACAGCGCATAGCCATCATGAATTACTTGATAGAGCATCGTACGCATCCCACGGTGGATGAAATCTATACGGCACTGTCTCCCTCCATACCGACACTGTCTAAAACAACGGTATACAATACCTTGAAACTACTGAGCGAGCAAGGTGCCGCACAAACCCTGACTATCGACGAGCGTAACACATGTTATGATGCCGATACCAGCCCGCACGGTCATTTCTTGTGCAAGCGTTGCGGAAAGATTTATGACTTGATGTGCAATAACAACATCAAGAAAGTGGCCGACATGGATATGGACGGGCACGATGTGCAGGAAATCCACTACTATTATAAAGGAATCTGTAAACATTGCATAGAAGAAGAACGTTTAAGAGCAACAAAGAATAACTAATTCAACTAATTAAAATCTGAGAGAAAATGAAAAAATTTAGATGTACTGTATGCGGTTACGTATACGAAGGAGATGCAGCTCCCGAAAAGTGCCCATTGTGTAAAGCTCCCGCAAGCAAGTTCGTAGAAGTTGAAGAAGCAACAGCTGACGGCCCGCTGGTATTTGCCGACGAACACGTAATCGGCGTAGCCAAAGGTTGCGACGACGAAATGATTAAAGACCTGAACAACCACTTCATGGGCGAATGTACAGAAGTTGGTATGTACTTGGCAATGAGCCGCCAGGCAGACCGTGAAGGCTATCCTGAAGTTGCAGAAGCTTTCAAGCGTTACGCTTGGGAAGAAGCAGAACACGCTTCCAAGTTTGCCGAACTGCTGGGCGACTGCGTATGGGACACCAAGACAAACCTCGAAAAGAGAATGAACGCAGAATCAGGTGCATGCGAAGACAAGAAGCGTATCGCTACCCGTGCCAAAGCATTGAACCTCGACGCTATCCATGACACCGTTCACGAAATGGCTAAGGACGAAGCCCGTCACGGTAAAGGTTTCGAAGGTCTGTACAACCGCTATTTCAAGAAATAATCCTATACTTTTATAGTAATGTGAAGAAAAGGGACTGCTAATGTTAGTAAGTCCCTTTTTTTATTCCAACTTTTTTCACTTTACAATGTCACGTTTGTATTTCCCATTCGTCTTATCTGTGTAAATGGAACTCAAAGAATTCAAAATAACCGTTCTTCCACTCCGTGCCAAGCTGTTGAACTATGCACGGAAGTTGACCGACGAACCGGAGGATGCAGAAGATGCCGTCCAGGAGGTACTGCTCAAGCTATGGAACAAAAGGCTTGAACTGGAGCAATACCGGAGCATCGAAGCATTTGCCATGACGTTGACGCACAACATCTGTATAGATATGTGGCGCTGCAAACGCAACGACACCCTATCTCTCGACATAGTGCAGGCGGCATCCCCCACCGGAACACCGGAACGGCTGTTGGAAATCAAAGATGAAATCCACCTGATGCACGAAATCATCGACTCGCTGCCCAATCTTCAACGCACCATCATGCGGATGAAGGACATCGAAGGATACGAAACGGACGAAATCGCCGAAATCACGGGATGCGGACCGGAAGCCATCCGCAGCAATCTGTCAAGAGCCCGGAAGAAAGTGAGAGACGTTTACCTGCGAACCATACAAGAAAGAAAAGAAAGGAGAAATGAGCCATGAAGATAGATGAACTGCTGGATAAATATTTCGAAGGGGAAACTTCCTGCGAAGAAGAGCGTGAACTGCGCCGTTTCTTTACCGAAGAGGAAGTGCCGGAGCACCTGCAAACGTACCGCCCCCTATTCGCTTATCTGAACCGGGAAGCAACTTCAATGGCAGAACCGACAGAGGAAAAATCCGTAACAACAGAATCGGCAAAGGAAGTACCCGCACAGCGGAAGCCTTTCCGTCTCTATCGCACATTCTATGCTGTCAGCGGCATTGCCGCCGGATTGCTCCTGCTTCTCGGGGTAGCTAAGATTATATTTCCGCTTTCCGATGTTCCCGAAAATTATGTCGTCATCGACGGCCAGCGGTATACAGACGAGAAACTGGTGGAAGCCAAAGCACTGGAAGCCCTGCAGAACGCCAGCTTCACGGATGAAGATTTAAGCAACTTACTGTTTCAACACTAATATAACAAGGTTATGAAAACATCTATACTGATTTGCATACGTAGTCTGTGCCTCTTTTCCCTGCTGATTTGCCTGCCAGCCTTTGTACATGCACAAGAGAGACTGCAAATAGCCGACCTATTCAGCAAGTATGGCGAGCAAAAGGACGTGACCAGGGTAGAACTGAACGGCAGTATCCTGAAATCTTACCGCATGACTACCTACAAGAGCCTTGTGTTCAAGAATGTATCCCCCTATCGCCGGGAAATTCAGCAGGCCATTGTACACGACAAGCAAGATAACGCAAAGAAGGCGCAGGAGGTAATGGAAAGCGGTGTGCTGCGCAGCGCTTATTACCAACTGAAAGAGGTGGAACGCAATGGAAAGAAGCTGAACCGCTACATCATTTTCAAGATAGGAAAAGACTCCATGGGCACTTTGATTTACATAGAGGGTCTGCTCAGTGAAAAGGAAATGATGGATATGCTTTACAAATCGGAATAACACTAAAAACAATATACGATATGAAAACCAGAATTATGATTTTGGCCTGCCTGCTTGCTGTGCCGGCCGGCCGCATGGCAGCACAACAACAGACTGACCCTGAACAGAAAGCTACAGTACAGACACAAGGAGACTCCATCATCATCCTGAAAGGAAAAGGAGACATGCGCATCAAGGTGTACGAAGAGCAGCTGGAAGACGGCGAGAAAAAAGAAGTGCAAATTTATGAAGGAGTCTATCTCGAGAAGGTGGATGCAGACAAGCGTACTTTCCTCGATGCCCTGCCATTCATCCCCAAAAAGAGAAGGTACAATGCTTACGAACCGCACTGTTCCGGTCTGTATATTGGCTACAGCCGGCTGGCTAACGACTTCCTCTCCTTCGGAGCAAGTGACAAGATGGGACTCGACTTGTCCAAATCATGGGAATTCGGCTTCAACATCCTCTCCGTATATCACAACTTCAAGAAGAACCCGCATTGGGGAATCAACCTGGGAGTCAGCTGGGGATACCGTTCTTTCAATATCGACGGTAACTATGCTTTACTAAAGGAAAATGGAACCAGTATTTTCACCGCAGGGAATGAAGAGACCAGCTACAGCAAAAGCCGTCTGCGCCATTTCTTCTTCCGCGTACCCTTATTGATGGAATGGCAACAAAGAGTAGGAAGACACAAAGTGTTCTTCAATGCCGGTCCCGAATTTGAGATACGCCACGGCGTGAAGTCATTCTCACACATCAATGGAGGCAAGAAGAAAACCGTAGGAAAAGGTATGTATGCACAGCCCGTCGGCATAAATCTGCTGGCACAAGCCGGTTACGGTAATATCGGCATTTACCTGCGCTATTCCACATACGGATTATTCCAGAAAGACAAGGGACCGGAAGTATCTCCCTATTCATTTGGCGTGGCATGGTATCTGTAATCCCTCCCCTATAACACAAGACTCCCCGAAATGTATTTGTACATTCCGGGGAGTTCTTTTATACCCTAAGGTATTGACAATGAAAGGTTATCTGCAATGAAAATTGTTCTTCTAAAAACGCATACCCAATGTAAATAGCTGTTGTTGGCGGTGTTACCAAGCCGTTTATATCATTATAGAACGGATAGAAACATTTTCACTCTTATATCAATTATTCTTAATTATAACAATATAATCATTATCTACTTTACTAAACTAATATATACACTTAATTTATTTAATACTTGAAAATGTAATACTGATTCTAAAAGTATTAATAATTAGATGCATCTAAAAAAGAAACATAAGACTACATATTAGTCCTCAAACACATATCATAAAATAAATAAATTGCATCTTACAACACCTTTAATACATCTCTAAAGGAACAAGTTCTAATTTGTAGTATCCTGAATTATATTTAGGATTAAAAGCCGGTTTATATATAGGAACTTCCACTGAATTATTTCGACCAGAACGTCCTCCTATACTCTCCTTACGCATTCCAACAATTTCCATTTCGTCTTTTATAACAACATCATCACCAAAATTCACAATTACATCACCTAATTCATCACTGCCCAATGTGCGAGTTATAGTAGTAGAAACTTTACGTTCTTTAGATGCAGTAGTACCAAACTTAGCCCCTTTTTTCACTACTTCCCCCCAATTTATGTCAAATCCGAAATTTGTAGCAAAACTTGTAGTCGTTTCAACAATAGTCTGTTCTGTTACATTTTCATCCTTTTCTTCAATAGAAATTTTAACTGAAGAAGAATAGTGTTCTATATCCCAATCAAAAAGAGGTAAAGGTTCTGGTAGATAATATTTGTTGATTGATTTTACACCCATCACGCGTAGACCACGATCGCCTTCTTTTAGTTTGAGTGTAAATAGCTTTTGAGGAGATACAGATAAAGCCTTTATAATCTCATTGGAAATCAACTGGTCATTACTGACATATATTTTTATAATGAATTCATAATTTCCTCCATACCAACCAGATGGGCGTTCTTCTCCCCGCTTTCCAACAAGAGATTTTCCATGGTCATAATGAGGGTCATCGTTTTGATCTGAAAGTATATTATAAATATTATCAACATTCCCAATAAGTTCAAAAGCATATAAACATTCTGACACATTCCTACGCAAAATCCCTTTACCATCCTTAGTCAATATATCATAATAAATGTAGTCTCTCTGCCAAATATCATTCATATCTGCATACTTTTTAGCATCAAAGACTCTTTTCAACTTTTCCGGTATATCCTTGTTACCATTATTTCTTGTTTGCACAGAATACACATTATTAAATTCAGAATATTCAAAAACAAAGTTCATTCCATCTTCTGTTTTTAAAATATCAATATCATCAACACTACGAGTTAAAGCAGACTGTAATACGACTCTCTCAGAAGGTTTCACTACCACAACTGGGAAAAGAGGTATTTCATCATATCCAAAAGTGTCATCAATATTTCCCTTACCATCCACAAACAAGATTTTACCTTCTTTATTCTTATATGCAATACAAGGTATATCTGTAGAAGTATTCCACAGTTCAGCAGAAAAAGCATCGCAAGGTAACGAAGGAACAAAAATTGTCAAATTAGGGATTTTCTTCAGTAAAGTAGACAATTCATCTTCACCTATATACTGTAATAAAAGTTGCTCAAGTGTTTCACTCTCCCCCAATTTTTTGTTTTTAACAAGCATATACAACACATCATAATCATAATCATACTGTTTTAAAGCTTCTTTCTTTATAAGTTCTCTAGCTTCTTTACTCTCACTTAATACTATAGCCAAAGCATTAGAAAACCTGCTTTTTAAATAGCCAATATCCTCAATATTCTCATCTTGTCCCTTTATTAAGAACTGATCCTCATATTGCTTATTTTCACATGACATTAATACTAACAAAGTAAGTAAGATAACAATAATTTTATTTTTTGTATTCATAATATTAGTTTTTTGAAAATATTTTCAATCCTAAAATTTTTATTTATAAATATAGTAGTTAACCATTACTGCTCTATTATAAAATCACCAAAGATAGTGTCACTCGATAAAACAAATTTAACCACATAATTTCCTTGTGCAAAATCAGTTAAATTAATCACATAAGTAGTAGGATTCTCTACTAATAGAGAAGTAGCAAAGATTTCCTCTCCCGTAAAATCGTTCATTATTACAATATCCACTAAAGAAAGGGGTTCACAAAAATAAATTTGCAACTGATTCATTTCCAAGGTAGCATGAATAGGGAGTAGTTTTATTGACCTAGGTCTCTTTTTCATTTTAGCACTCTCTGTACTACGCAGATAAATATACTTCGTAGAATACACACTAGGCAAAGCGGGAGTTACGAATAAAAATAACAGCCCAATAAATAAAAGCATTTTTTTGACCATAACTATATACGTTTTAGTTAAACATGTGTCAAAATTAACCACTAAATAAAGATATTACAACTTATTTATTAGACAAAGCAATTCATCTTATTTACTGATTATAAGCAACTTATGAATACTATACAAGATACACTTTAGACATTATAGATTAAAAAGACACAATACACTCAAAAAGCATGAATAATATCATCCAAATTGAAAGTTGAATCCTGAATATTCATTTTCGTTTTTTTTATTCTCTCTTTCTTCTTATATATAGATATTTTCTCTACACAATAAATTAATGCCAATTCAGAAACCGACAAATTCATTTTTAGCAAAGCACAAAAACGTATATCATCAGACGTTAACTTAGGATATACTGCATAAAGACGTTTTGAAAATCCATCAAAAGCAACATCTACATTTTCTATGATATTTTTCCAATCTGAATCAGATAATTTTATCCGTTTATCTGTTGAATGTGTACTAAGATTAGGCACAGAAATAGCAATCATCTTCTTATAAAAATCTCCACGCAATGATAGTTCTTTTTGTCTATATTTCATCATTTCTCCTTCTTTCTTCATCTGCTCAACTTCATAAGCATGAAGTTCTTTCTGATTTTCCGCAATCATTATTTCTTGTTGACGGATTTTATGCCCCTTCCTAATTTTAAATGAAAAATAAAGTATCAGCACTATAAGAAATGAAAAAGTAAATATAATACATAATTTATAAAGTTGATTTTCACTACGAGTTTTTTCCAATTGTAACCGATGATTCTCATCCCTCAATTTGTCATTTTGATATATATTACGCATTTTTATAATTGAACTTGTACGCAATTTTTCCTCAACAGAATCCCTATATAACAAATAACTTTCATTATAGAATATGGATTTTTCATAATTTGCTTGTTCTCGTTCAATGTTATACAATCCCCTATAACAAGCTGCTATCGTATAAATGTCCATACTTTCCAAACCTTTTATATAATAATAAGAAGCTGAATCGTATTCATGCATATTCAAATATATATGCCCTTTCAAAGTATAGATATATGGAAATTCCAAAGTATCACGCTGCATACTTCTTGAGAATTCTGTATAAACAATGGCTTGTCTATAATCTCCTATCCGATTATAAGTGCTGGCTATAGAATTGTAAATATAAGCTCTCATAGAACTATCAGTAAGGGCTATAAAAGATAAAGCTTTTTTAAATGTCAATAAAGCTTGATCATTCATATCCAAATGTTCCCATGCATGCCCTATTGCAGACAAAGAATAGCTCATAAAAGAACTATCATTTAATAATAAAGAATGATAATGAGCTTTTTTTTGTGCCTCAAGCTCTTCTTCAAACAATTCTTGCCCAGAATACAAATTACCTAAATAATAATACAATAAAAAAAGTAGTCGAGTATCAGTAGGAATATGGCAATAATTTATACCTTTCAAAAAACATTCAATAGCAAGTTCTTCTTTTAACATTTCTTCCGCTACTCTTCCTTTATAAAAGTAAGATTGAGCTAACAACGATGAATCATTTGTTTGCTTAAAATAATTCAAAGCTATATTTATTATAGAATCTGAATCCAAAACCCTATATGTTTTATCCATAGCTGTAGTCAGTAACAAACAATACATTGCATTATCTCTATGTGATATATTACGAGGCAATTTCATATTCTTTAATATAGAGAAAGAACTATCCGGATTATGCTCCATCAATACTTGTGCATTGTACAATTCCTTTTTGTAATCCACTTTTTTTATACATGATGAAATACAACCCAACAAAATCAAAAATAATAATCCTATTTTCATAATATTAAAGTATTAGCAAAATTAACCAGAGAAATATTTTTATCAAATAACCATATGTACACAATATCCATTCTTTAGTTTTTCACCTTTTGTCACTTTAAAAGCAAAAAAAATCCTTAGAAATGCTTTCACACTCTAAGGATTCTCTTTATACCCTAAGGCATTAGCAATGAAAGGTTATCTGCAATGAAAATTATTCTTCTAAAAACGTATGCCTAGAGTGAGGAGCACTTGGCTACGGGTATTGGTTACTTTGGTTGCTTGTACCAAACTATTCCCATCAAATGTATCAAATGGATAGAACTTCGCATCATAAGTAGTATACTTATAAGCTAAATCAGCATAGAACATAGAACCGCGATAACCTATACCCAATGTATAGTTACTCAACGATTCACTGTTAGCAAAGTCAGTATCCGTCTGAATGGAGTTTAGTGGGAGATTCTTAAAAGCGTCATCCTTGAAAATAGAAGACTGATAATTATAACCAGCGCGCAAAGCAAACTGAGGAATCACCTTATACTCGGCTCCCAAACGAATGGTACTGACACCTTTTAACATATCTGTAGTAGAATTCTCATAATCGAAAGAGTCTGCATAACCGGCATCATCTCTGAACTGAATAGAGGAATAATCCTTATATTCATATTCAGCTCCCAACGCTAAATTATTACCGACAGTATATCCTAAACTGAGATTATAAGTCCACGGAGTACGAAGTTGAAATTTGCTCACCATGTCGCCATTAAGAATATCATAAGTATCTTCATCATAATGTCCTATCTCATTGCTCGGAGTACCCACTTCATTCGTCACATTCAAATCATTCCATACATCAGACTCCAAACGTGCATTGGTTTTATAATCCAAGCTATAGAATACCGGTGTGTGTACCGAGAACCCTATACGTAATGGAGAATACTCAAACGGACGTACGATAGCTCCCAACTTCACATCAAATCCCGCTCCATTGATTTTACTCCATGTCTGCAAATTATAGCCTTCACCTCCACCATAATTTTCATCATAGAAACAATATTTGCTATAATCCAATGCATAAGCTCCAACAGTTAATCCAAAATAGATACGGTCGTTAAAGTTAAAAGCAACATTAAAGTCAAACTGATCAATTCCTCCACGTTCCTCAGAATGAAACTTAGCATCTGCTCCGGTATACATACCTACATATTCGCCCGGAGTGCGGTACATCAATTCTCCATCCACATTTTGCACTTGTACACCATCTTTCATATAAGGTACATAGTTAGAATAATTCGGGTTTGAGGCCAACAATTTATCTAAATCTCCTTGCGAAATCAAGTCTGTAATCAAATAGCCATTATACCCCATAGCAGAAAGCCAACCTATATTATTATCCCGATAAGGATTATCAGGCCAATCTTTAATACCACCTGCACCTGATGCCTGATTAGCCATATAAATAGTTTGAGAGAAATCACCAAGATTACCTTCCATCTGCATGTTATTATAAAAAGATTTTACACGCTGGTAGTTGAATCCAAAGTTCACGTATCGCAAAGGAGTTACATTTCCTACCTTTGTGGAAAACACAAAACCTGCATTATTGAAATCTGCCCGTGTCTTATCCGAACTCATTTTATTACCCATATAGTTACTTTCAGTTCCATATGAAGAAAATCCAAAAGAAACAGCAGCATCATTACTACGATATATACCTATGCCCGCAGGATTGGTTCCCATAGTGGTAATATCTCCTCCCAATGCTCCCATAGCACCTCCCATTCCTACAAAACGAGCAGTCCCATTCAAATCTTTATTTGCAATATTAGCTGCATTATAAATAGTCTGTGCACTGACACTCACAGCTGTAAACATAGCAAGTGCCATCATCATTATATTTTTTTTCATAAATCCACTTTTTAGAATTAATCAGTAAGTTCTTTATCTCCTTCTGGAACTTCCACCACTTGAACGAGAAGATCCTCCACCAGTTGAATAACTTCCACCCGAAGAACGAGAGCCACCTCCAGAAGAAAAGCTGGAAGAGGAACGACTATTACTGCCACTATTATTATAAGAACGACTACTGCGATTATTATTGAAATTACTACGTGCAGGAGCAGTACTTGAGCCACGATTATAAGTTGCCGAGCTACGGGTAGTACTTCGCGAAGATGTCCCTACCGAGGAACGACCGCCTGCTGTAGAAGTATTACGTCGCACTCCCTCTACAGTAGAACGACTACTCCCATAAGAACTACTACGTGTACTACTTGGACGAGTATAAGTAGAGCGTCTACTCGTAGCGGCATCCGAACGCGTAGCACTGGAGCGAGTAGCGCTGGAACGTGTAGCAGCAGATGACCTTGTCCCTACTACTCTGCGATTAGTGTCGGTACTTCCACGTCTAACTTGTCCCGTTGCAGCAGCCCCACTGCGACGCACTGTTTGCCCACCATTCACATAAGAAGAACGTCTAGTTGTTGTACTTCCTCCATAGGCAGAGACCCTATTTCCACGAGAACTTCCAAATGAACGTCTATTGGTATATGCATTTCCCCAATGGCCACCGCCTCCATGATACCATCCAGGATAATAGTGGTGGTGGTGGTAATGATGATGGTGTCCCCACCAACCACCGCCGTACCAGCCGCCCCAGCTGAAACTCCAACTCGGACCGTACCAGCTGTTCCATCCCCAGCCATAGTAAGGATAGCCGCCCCAACCATAAGAGTTATAGCGCCAGTCCCACCACAAACGATTGGTAAATGTCGGGAAAGCGTATGCATACAGACCATCGGTGTACACGTTCCAATCCCAGGAATTCAAGCCATAGACCACATCCCAATACAATGGGCTGCTGATGCTGATGGCATAACGGGGATTGCGGAAACGGATAATACGGGTAGCATACTCATAATCATCCTGCGAACCCTCGAACTCACCGTTCACCCATTCGCCGTCCAGGCCGTCATCTTCTTTTTCATTGATGTAAAGGGTATCGTTCTCCATCACGAAATCATTGTCGCGGGAATCGTAACGACGGTTATATTCGTCCACATCGCGGATTTTCCCCTTACGGTCTTTTACTACAACAGTAGTGCTTCCCGGCGATGAATAAATAGTGGTCGGCGCATTCGACTTTACTACAATCTCTTCTACGGGAGCAGCTACTTTCTTCTCCCGCTTCACTTCTTCTTTTTTCTCTTCCTTATTCTTGGAAGGAGTGTAGTACAGGTCGTCATCTATACTTTGTGCCACCAGTGTCCATGGGAGGCACAAGGCAAAAAGCGATAAAAAAACAATCTTTTTCATATTAGTTTGGTTTATGGATTTTACGTTTATCTATTTCTTCACGTCACAAAGATAACGCCGGATTTTATCCCATACAGCAGATTTTCCCCAAAGATTTATAGGGAATTCCCTAAATACCCTATCATTCAATAAATCAAAGGCCCTGCCGGATAAAAAAAGAGCACGTCCGTTTTATTCTACCCCCGGTTTGCATTATCTTTGCAAAAAGATAAACAAATATACGCAGAAACAGGTTTGCTTCTAAGAATCATATTCTGTATTTAACAAACAATCATATTCCGATGAAATATTTAGAATTTACATTCCGCACCGTTCCGTGTACAGAAATAGTCAACGATGTGCTTTCCGGCGTCTTGGGTGAAGCCGGCTTTGAAAGTTTTGTCGAGCAGACCGACGGCATCACCGCTTACATACAGAAAGAACTTTATAGCGAAACCGCCCTCAAAGAGGCACTTGCCGACTTTCCCCTGCCCGACACACAAATAGAATACAGTTATGTGGAAGCCGAAGATAAAGACTGGAACGAAGAATGGGAAAAGAACTTCTTCCAGCCCATCGTCATCGGAGACCGCTGTGTCATCCACAGCACTTTCCACAATGATGTTCCCCAGGCTGAATATGACATCGTCATCAATCCGCAGATGGCATTCGGCACGGGACACCACGAGACCACCAGCCTCATCATCGGCGAACTGCTGGACAGTGACCTGCAAGGCAAATCACTGCTCGATATGGGTTGCGGAACTTCCATCCTTGCCATATTGGCACGCATGCGTGGAGCCTCTCCTTGTACAGCTATCGACATAGATGAATGGTGCGTGCGCAACTCCCTCGAAAATATAGAATTGAATGGAGTGGATAACATTGCCGTATCCCAAGGTGATGCCTCCTCTCTGGAAAGCAAAGGTCCGTTTGATATGGTTATCGCCAACATCAACCGCAATATCCTCCTGGCAGATATGAAGCACTACATAGCCCGCATGAATCCCGGTGCGGAGCTGTTGATGAGCGGTTTCTACATAGATGACATTCCCGTCATCCGCGAAGAAGCCGAACGCAACGGGCTGCACTTTGTCCACCACCGTGAGAAGAACCGATGGGCGGCAGTGAAATTCCAAAAATAATAAAGGTCAATACTAAAAAGCTAAAGGTCAATATCAGGAAGCTAAAGTTGACCTTTAGCGCTCTATACAAGGAGTTTTCAACGTAAGCTCCAAAAGTTCCTCCATTGTACCATTAAAGACGTTCAAATCCACCTCTTCTTCGATACCGGGCACAGTGCCTACATCCGTGTGCTGCCAAAAGTGCCACTTGCCCTCATAGCGCACGGAATCTACATAATAATGGGCTATCCAATAAGGATAAGCATTGAAAATGGAATCGCTGAGATAGCGTTTCTTGAATTTATAGGAAGTATAAAGAATGGGCTTTACGCCGTAATGCGCTTCTACCCTATCCAGCCAAGTCTTGACTGCCGCTTTAAGTTCCTGCGGTGACTGCTTGCCGGTAGTCTCCACATCAAGTACGGGAGGCAGGTCTCCCTTTGCCAGCTGCACGGTACGGATAAAGAAATCGGCTTGCTTGTGGGCATCGGTCTTAGGGATAAAATAATGATAGGCACCACGGATAAAACCGTATTTACGCGCTTGGCCGAAGTTCTGCGTAAACGTATCGTCACCATGATCGCCGCCTTCGGTAGCTTTCAGAAAAATAAAGTGAATGGGAAATTTGGCTTCTCTATTATGTGTCAGGAGTTCCCAATCTATCTTTCCCTGATAGTGGGATATGTCTATGCCATGCACTTCATAGTTGCAAGGCATACATACACCGTAACCTTTCTGGCCATAACAAGGCTTCCAGCGATAAGCATAAGGACGAATGAAAAACCAGTAAAAGCCGGTAGAAAAAACAAGAATGATACAGACCGCCAAAAGATTGCGCAACCATATGGGCATGGTACGCGGCTGCGTTTTCTTCTTGCTCCGCGGAGAGGAAGAACGACGTGCGGCAGTAGTTTTACGCCGGGTATTTGTGGAGGTCTTGGTTGCCATGAGTAAATGAAAAGAAAGGGCGGAATGAACCGCCCCTCCGTTTTATTGTCAACTTGTTGATGCGTCAACTTATTTAGCCTGCTCCAGCTGCAAAGTTTTCGTAGCCTGGTCGCAAACTTCTGTCGGACCGAAGTACTGGATAGGACCCGGATAAACATAGTCTGTTTCCATAGCCCAACGGTCGCGTTGAGCAGCGAATGCCTTGAACGGAGCACCGTCCAGCTTCACCAGAGCCTTCTGGATAACCGGCTTCATTTCACCGTGGCGACGTTCCATGTTCATCATCATAGTGATGGGCACACCGCCTGCAATCCATTCTTCGGCAGGAGCAGTAGTGTTGCGTACAGAAGACATGTAACCGGTCTTTCCGTTAGCAATCAATGCAGATGCTGCATAACCCAAAGAGTAGCAGTAGTCAGCGTCGAAGTTAGACGGAGCAGCGCAACGTCCTTCGTAACCGAAGAAGTGGTGCTGTGCAGCAAACTTGCCTACGAACTTGCCCTCTTCTTTCCACTGAGCCAGCTTAGTGCCAACCATTTCGGACAGCAACTTTTCTGTTTCAATCAGAGATACCTGTACGTTTCCGTGCGGGTCGCGGTCCAGAGACAACTGGCGAGCCACGCCTTCGGGCAAGCTTGCGTAGATGGCCGCATTCTCCGGAGAAAGTTTACGGATGATATAATCGCGTTGGTGAGATTTCTTAATTTGAGCAAACTCTTCTGCATTGGCAGCAAGGAAGTCGTTCAACTCAGCAATCAGACGCTTCATGGCCGGGATGAATTCAACCAATCCTTCGGGGATAAGAACCGTACCGAAGTTGTTACCCTGGGCTGCACGTTCGGCAACGACCTTGGCAATGTTGGTCACAATATCGTCCAAAGACATATCCTTCGCTTCAACCTCTTCAGAGATGATACACATATTGGGCTGTACCTGTAATGCACATTCCAAAGCGATATGAGAAGCAGAACGTCCCATCAACTTAATAAAGTGCCAGTATTTACGGGCAGAGTTACAGTCACGTTGGATGTTGCCGATTACTTCAGAGTAAGTCTTGCAAGCTGTATCGAAACCAAAAGAAGTTTCAATCATATCATTCTTCAAGTCACCGTCGATGGTCTTGGGACAACCGATTACCTGCACACCATAATTCTTGGCAGCATAGTATTCAGCCAGTACGCAAGCATTGGTGTTGGAGTCATCGCCACCGATGATTACCAGTGCCTTGATGCCGAGTTCCTTCAGGATTTCATAACCTTTCTCAAACTGTTCTTCCTTTTCCAGCTTTGTACGGCCCGAACCTATGATGTCAAAACCACCCGTATTGCGGTATTCATCAATGATGTCAGCAGTCAGTTCCATATAATTATGGTCAACCAAGCCGCCAGGACCCAGAATAAAGCCATACAATTTGCTGTCTTTGTTCAGCTTCTTGATACCGTCGAAAATACCGGAAATCACATTGTGGCCGCCGGGAGCCTGTCCACCGGAAAGGATAACACCCACGTTCATTGCGGGGAAGTCAACCGCCTCATCGGTAGTTTCAAACTTAATCAAAGGCATTCCGTACGTGTTGGGGAACAATTTCTTGATTTCTTCCTGGTCAGCAACAGACTGAGTAGCTGCGCCTTCTGCAGCCTTAACAGTTCCTTTCAGCGCTTTCGGAAGTTTGGGCTGATAGGCAGCCCTTGCAATTTGCAATGCACTTTTAGTCATTTCTCTTAATTATTTAAAGGTGTTAGTAAAGTTCCGTTTAAAAGCGTCGCAAATTTCGCTTTTTTTCGTAAGATATGCAAACGAGAAGCCGAAATAATGTATAAAATGACATTTATCGTTTTTTATCCTAAAATAAAAAGGAGAAGAAAGCAATTAACTGATTTATTGTGTTATCTTTGTCGCAAAGTTTGAGTTACGAGTCGTTATCGCATTGTTCTTCTTTTAATATACAACTATTATTAGGCGGTCTCTTCCATAATTATTCTCCATACTCCAATTTAATAATTACAATTAATTAAAATTTCAAATGAACATTTACATTTCAGGTTTAAATTTCAGCACAACAGACGCTGACTTAAACGATTTATTTTCAGAGTACGGAGAAGTTTCTTCTGCAAGAATCATTACAGACAGAGAAACAAGAAGATCCAGAGGTTTTGGTTTCGTAGAAATGCCGGACGATACAGCAGGCCAGAAAGCCATTGACGAATTGAACGGTGCTGAATTTGACCACAAACAAATCTCGGTAAACGTGGCACGCCCCCGCGAAGAAAGACCTTCCAATGGCGGCAATCGCGACAGAAGAGGCGGTTACAACTCTAGAAGATATTAATATTCTTAACTACTGACAGAAGCAGGAGGTGTTGTAGCAATGCCCCCTGCTTTTTTTATAACTAAAAAAATAAAAATACATGGCCAAATCCATCTCCGCAGACAAGCGTGAAAATGAGAAGAAAAGACTCGCCCGACGGGCTGAAAAACAGAAAAAGAAAGAAGAAAAAAAGCTATCCAACAAAGCGAGCAGCTTTGAAGATATGATTGCCTATGTTGACGAAAACGGCATGATAACCTCTACTCCTCCGGCAGAAAACACTCCTAAAGAAGAAATAAAGCTGGAAGAAATCGTCATATCAACTCCCAAAAAAGACAAGGAAGAACCGGTCATCCGCAGAGGACGTATCGAATTTTTCAATGAATCGAAAGGCTTCGGCTTCATCAAGGACTTATCCGGAGTCGAAAAATACTTTTTCCACATTAATAATGTGCTGACAGATATAACAGAAGGCAATATTGTGACGTTCGACCTTGAACGTGGCCTTAAAGGCATGAATGCCGTAAACGTAGCTCTTGAAGTAGAAAAGGCAAAGAAAAAGAAAGAAGACAAGGAGACTCTAAATACAGAATCCCAGATGAAATAAGCCAATTATAGAAAAAGGGCGTGTATGTACCGAAATATTTGATAGTATATACACGCCCTTACAGTTTTCTTTAATCACACGTCATTCGGTTTGCCAGCCGCCCCCCAATGCCTTATAGACATTTACCATGGCAATAAGTTCGTCGCGGATGGCATTGCTTACCCCTATTTGGGCATCGAAATAACCACGCTGGGCGTCGAGCACATCCATATAATTGATGACGCCGTTGATGTATTGCAACTGTGCCAAATCCACATATCCCTTGGCAGAGCGTTCAAGTTTGGCACGCAGTTGGTAGACCTCCTTTATCTTATTGAAATCCACAATGGCATTCTTCGCTTCCTTAAAAGCATTCAGCACAGTCTTTTCATAACTATGCACTTCGGCTTCAAAAGAAGCCTTCTGCGCTTTCAGTGCAGCACGGTTCTTTCCCCAACCGAAAAGCGGTGCCAAGACCGCCCCATTCAATAAGGAATAGGGGGATTCCAGAAAATTGGACAACACATCACTTTCCAATCCAAATTGTCCGGTCAGGGCCAGACGGGGGAACATATTGGTATAAGCAACTTTCACTTTGGCATGTTCAGCCTTCAACTGCTGCTCTGCCGCACGGACATCGGGGCGACGTTCCAACAAATCCGAAGGCAGACCTACCGGTAAGGACTCCGGCACATCCAGTTCCTGCAGAAAATTGACACGCTTGATACGGGTAGGAAATTCCCCCACAAGGAAAGAGATATCATTTTCTTTCAGAGAGATACGGCGCTCCAAATCCGGAACAAGCGTAGCCGTACGGGCTAACTCCACTTGAGCCTGCTGATAAGAGGTCTCCGAGGTCAGCCCGCCTTCAAAACGAATACGGGCCAAGCGCACTCCCTCTTCGCGCGCCTTTTGTGTCTGGCGTACAATCTCCAGTTCCGTATCAAGGGCTACCAGCTCATAATACGCCTGCGCCACTTCCGCAACGATAGTCATGCGCAACGCACGCTGCGCCTCCACACTTTGCAGATATTCGGCCACAGCAGCCACCTTCTTCCATCTCAAGTTTCCCCAAAGGTCCAGTTCCCAAGAGAGCAATGCCTTGGCTTCGTAAGAATTGCCTACATCACGGCTATGACCACCGTAATTCTCCACCTCACGCTCAGCCTCCACTTTTCCGGTGAGCTGCGGCAGAAGGTTGGCAACACTGATACGTTTTTGGGCAGCCATCTCCTTGACACGGGAAGCTGCGATCAGCATGTCTTTGTTATATTCCAGAGCACGGTCTATCAAAGCACGCAGCGTGCTGTCCGTATAAACTGCCTGCCACTGTTCATCGGCTATGCTCATGCTATCCTGCTGCTGTGCCAGGCTATCCGGCAATGCCATCTCCGGACGCACATAGCTCTTGCCCACCTTGCATGAGGTAAGGGCAAACATACTCAGCAACAAAATAATATATATGTTCTTTCTTTTCATAAACGTTGTCTTTAAAATCAGTCTTTCTTAATCTTATGCTGCACTTTGGCTTTTGTCTTGTATACCAGGACAAAGAAGAACGGTACAAGCACAATACCGAATACAATGGCAAATATCATTCCGAAGAAAACACCCGTACCGATGGCCTGACGGCTCGCCGAGCCCGGTCCGCTTGCCAACACCATAGGAAGCATTCCCAATACAAAGGCGAGGGAAGTCATCAGGATAGGCCGGAAACGGAGTTGGGCAGCATGGATGGCAGACTGTATCAAGTCTCCTCCCTTGTCAACCTGCACCTTGGCAAACTCCACAATCAAAATGGCATTCTTTGCCGCAAGCCCCACCAGCATCACCAAGCCGATTTGGAAATAAATATCATTCTCCAATCCGCATATCACAACGCCCAGATAAGCACCCAAAGCGGCAACCGGCAGTGAAAGCAATACAGCGATAGGCACCGTCCAACTTTCATATTGCGCAGCCAAAAAGAGGAATACGAAAAGGAATACCAGCGTAAGCACAAGACCCGTCTGTCCTCCCGCCTTCTTTTCCTGATAGGAAAGGCCACTCCACTCCAGACCGATATTGTCCGGCAAGTGGTCACGTGCAATCTGCTCCATAATCTCCATTGCCTGGCCGGAACTGTAGCCTTGTGCTGCAGAACCGCGGATGACGGCAGTGGTAAACATATTGAAACGCTTGATACTGCCCGGACCGGTGGTATAAGAGGCATTTCCCAAGGAAGTAAGCGGCACCATCACTCCGTCCTTTGCCTTTACAAAGAACAAGTTGATATTGTCCTTATGCTCACGATAAGGAGCCTCGGCCTGGATATACACCTTATATATACGGTTGAACATATTGAAGTCATTCACATATACTGAACCGGTATAGGCCTTCATGGTAGAGAATACATCCGCCAGGGGCACACCCAGCATTTTCACCTTATCACGGTCCACATCAAAATAAAGTTGCGGTATTTCAGACTGCAAGGATGATGAAAGCCCCGTCAGCTCCTTATGCTTCTGGGCATAATACATCAGCGTATCTGCCGCCTGCACCAAGTTGTCAAACGTCGCCTCTCCACGCGCCTCAAGCTGCATTTCGAAACCTCCCGAGGTACCCAATCCCGGAATGACCGGAGGCGTGGAAAGATAGACCTTGCATTCGGGATATTCCTTCAAATCCTGCTCCACATTCTCCATTATCTTATCGATGGAAATCCCCTTACGCTCTTCCCACGGTTTCAGAATAACCGTCAGCTCACTGCGTGCCTGGTTGCTACCCACACGGGGGCTGCTACCCGTCACGTTCTGCACATAGGCCACATAGGGATTCTTCTCCAAGTATTGCACGGCACGGTCGGTCACCACACGGGTTCGCTCCAAAGTAGCACCTTCCGGCAACTCCAACTCTATCTTAAAATAGCCCTGGTCTTCTACCGGCAGGAAGCTGGTAGGCACCAACCGGTGGATAATGAAAATGGCAACCAGTACCAGGCCGAACGCACTCATCAAGCGGCGGGGATTCCTGATGACCCGGTTAATGACAGCCACGTATTTGTGATTGCCCAAGTTCAGCCATTCATTGATTTTGCGGAAAACTATGTTCTTTTTCTTTCCACTGTCGGGCTTCAATATGAGCGAACACATGACGGGACTAAGCGTCAGGGCCACTACCGTAGAAAGCAATACGGAAACGGCGATAGTAATGGTAAACTGACGGTATAACTGTCCGGTGATTCCGCTCAAGAAACTTACCGGCACAAACACGGCACAGAGCACCAATGATGTGGCAATCAAGGCACTTGCCAATCCGTTCATCGCCTTTTTGGTAGCTTCATACGGGCTCAATTTCTCCGTCTCCATAAGATGTTCTACATTCTCCACCACCACAATGGCATCATCCACCACAATACCGATGGCGAGAATCAATCCAAGCAAAGTCAGTATGTTCAGAGAGAAACCGAAAATAAGCATGAAACCGAAGGTACCAATCAGGGAAATAGGTACCGCAACAATCGGTATCACCGTCGCACGCCAACTTTGCAAGGATAGAAATACAACCAGCACCACCAGAATCAGCGCTTCGAACAACGTCTTGTACACTTCGTGAATGGATTCGGAAATATAAGTCGTCATGTCGAAGGGAATCTCATAACTCATCCCCTCAGGGAAATTTGCACTGATTTCCTCCATAGCAGCCTTTACGCTCTTTGCAACTTCCATTGCATTGGCCCCGGGAAGCATATAGATACCGAGAACGGCAGCATTCTCACCGTTGATGCCACTCTCCGTGCTATATGAAGATGCTTCCAATGAAACACGCGCCACATCGCGCAGACGGATAATGGAACCGTTGGCATTGGCACGGACCACAATGTCCTCAAACTGCTTTGCCGAACTTAAACGTCCCTGGGTAGTGATAGGGATAGTAATGTCGAGTCCCTTCACCGGCTGTTGTCCCAAAACACCCGCAGCAGACTCACGGTTCTGGTCCTTCAGGGCATTCTGCAAATCCTGCACCGTCAGTCCGAAGTTGGCAAGTTTGTCGGGCAACGCCCATATCTGCATGGCATAGTAGCGGCTACCGATGTTGGAAACACGTCCCACACCGGGGATACGGCGCAACAAGTCGAGTACATTGATAGTAGCAAAGTTACTCAAATAAATTTCGTCGAACTTCGGGTCACTGGAAGTCAGACAGATAGTCATCAATTGGCTGGGAGCCTGCTTTTCCACAGAAATACCGTTCTGAATCACTTCGGCTGGCAAACGGCTCTCCGCCAGTTTCACACGGTTCTGTATTTCTACGGCAGCCAAATCCGGGTCGGCAGACACGTCGAAAGTGACCGTAGCCGAAAATCCTCCGGAATTAGAACTGTTGGACTCCATGTACAGCATACCGGGAGTACCGTTTATCTCTTGCTCGATAGGGGTTGCCACCGCCTGCGAAACAGTCAATGCACTGGCTCCCGGATAGGAAGCACTGATTTTCACTACGGGAGGCGTTATCTGCGGATATTGGTCTACCGGCAGCATGGTCAGGCCAATGATACCGACAATTACAATCACAATCGATATCACCGCCGAGAATACCGGCGGTCTATAAAGAAACTTACTTTCATAACATCATTACTTTGAAGGGTTGTTGTCCTTTGATTTATTCTCAGCCGGAGTAGTCTGCTTCGTTTCGGAAACAACCTGCTTGTTCAGAGAATCACTCGTCTGCTCTTCCTCCTTTTTAGGAACGGCAGCCTGGGCACGTACTTTCATACCCGGAATCAGCTTGTGGAAACCTTCAGTCACAATTTGTTCTCCGGCAACCAGACCACGCTCAACCACCCAATTGTTGCCAAATTCAGGTCCCAGTTCAATGAAACGCTTTTCAACCGTAGAGTCCCGGCGCATCACAAAAATATATGCACCACCTTTCTCAATGGTAACCGCCTTTTGAGGAACGGCGACAGCACCCTCACGTACATCCAGCAATAGCTTAACCTTTGTAAACTGCCCCGGTAACAACACTTTGTTAGGGTTCGGCATTTCGGCACGCACGGAGAATGTTCCGGTCTGAGGGTCCACCTGAGGTTCGGCAAAATCCACATAGCCCTTATAAGGATAGACGGTATTATCCGCCAAAGTAATCGTAATGTTCGGCTGCCAGGAACGTGTAGAGTCCTGACGCCCTATATCGATATTCCGTTCCTTGCTTTTCAGGTAATCCAATGCCGTCATGCTGAAATCTACCAGAACCGTATCACTTTTCACAACCGTAGCCAGCAAGGACTTGCCTCCCGGTCCGACCAATGTTCCCAAATCCACATTTCTTTCACTGATATGTCCCGATAGCGGAGAACGAACCAACGTATATCCCAATTCCAATTCAGCCTGGTCCAAATCGGCCTGGCTCATCGCTACTGAGGCTTCTGCAGTCTCGTAAGCAGCCTGGGCATTGTCCAAATCCAGCTGGCTGGCAGCGTTCTGCGCATAGAGGGGGCGGATACGCTCCAAATCGCGCTTTGCCTTCAATGCCTGCGCTTCATCCTTCTTTAACTGTGCACGAGCTTTGTCAGCCTTTGCCCTATACTGGTCCTGGTTTATCACAAAAAGTACCTGGTTCTTGGTGACATATGTTCCTTCTGCGAAAAGCATATTCTCCAAATACCCTTCCACACGCGCACGTACCTCTACAAACTGCTGAGCGCGAATACGTCCCACGTACTCGCCATATATCTCCACATCTCCTTTTTCCGCAGATTCCACAATCACGGTAGGAGCTTCCGATTCCACCTTCTTAGGCCAAGTCAGAATAACGTAACCTGCCAACAATACCGCCATGCAGGCAACCATCATCAGCAACCTCTTCTTCTTTAGTTTCAATTCTTTTTTCGTAAAAAACTGTCTCATGCTTGTTTGTATATTAAATTTAACCCTGTTTCTTTCTATTAAAGCAAATCCGATGCCAATCTATCACCATCTCATCCATTACGTCTAACAAACTATATATCAAGCAGAAAAGCAGACGGCAGTTCTTTATTCATGGTGGCATCCTCCATTTTTCCCTGTGGAATGTGTCCACAGTTTGTGGAATAATTCCACAAAACTACTAAATTAAAAACACATAAAAACCCTTTTTTGCTCTACACTAACAAAGAAAAACATTATCTTTACCGAAAATAATTCAGATTATTCATTTTAAACGTAAAGATTATGGCAAGTAGAAAAGAACTAAAGAAGAATATAAACTATATTGCAGGTGAATTGTTCACAGAGTGTCTTGTAAACAGCTTATATGTGCCTGGAACAGACAAACAAAAAGCCGATGAACTGATGGCTGAAATTCTGAAAATGCAAGATGAATTCATAAGCCGCATCAGCCACACCGAGCCAGGAAATGTAAAAGGTTTCTACAAAAAACTTCGTGCTGACTTCAATGCAAAAGTAGACGAAATTATTGACGCAATGGGCAAACTGAAATAAGATGAAGAAAGCCTTTTATAGCTTCATTTATTATCGCCTGCTGGGCTGGAAGACAAACGTGACGGTGCCCGACTACGACAAATGTGTAATTTGTGCGGCACCCCATACTTCCAATTGGGACTTATTTATCGGTAAATTGTTTTATGGTGCCATCGGCCGCAAGACCAGTTTCATGATGAAAAAGGAATGGTTCTTTTTTCCTCTGGGACTGATATTCAAAGCCGTTGGCGGCATTCCGGTGAACCGGGGACGTAAATCTTCCTTAGTGGACCAAATGACCGAAAAGTTTGCAAACAGCAAGCATTTCCACCTGGCTATTACACCGGAAGGAACCCGTAAAGCCAATCCCAACTGGAAGAAAGGTTTTTATTACATAGCACTTAAAGCACAAGTGCCCATCATGCTTATCGGGATTGATTATCCTTCCAAGACCATCTCCTCTACCAAGGCTGTCATGCCTACCGGAGACATCGAAAAGGATATGCGCGAGATAAAACTGTACTTCAAGAACTTTAAAGGAAAAAATCCCGAAAATTTTGATTTAGGAAATATCTAATCAGGTATTAAGCATTAATGCCATGCGAATAAGCATCTTGCAAACAGACATCGTCTGGGAAAATAAACAAGAAAATCTCCGTCGTCTCCGCGAGAAGTTAGAAACTCTTCGTGGAACAACGGAGATTGTTGTTTTACCGGAAACATTCTCCACCGGCTTTAGTATGGACACCGCCAGCTTGGCCGAACCCACAACGGGAGAAACCATCGCAACACTGCGCCAATGGTCCGAAGAGTACCGGCTTGCTCTTGCCGGCAGCTATATTGCCTGCGAAACAGCCTCGGAAGGCGGAAAGCCATCCTACTACAACCGCGCATTCTTCCTTACGCCCGAAGGCAATGCTTACTATTACGACAAACGCCACCTCTTCCGGATGGGGCACGAGACAGAACATTTCACCCCCGGCAACCGGCGTCCCATCATCCGATATCGCGGCTGGAATATACTGCTGCTTGTATGCTATGACCTTCGTTTCCCGGTCTGGAGCCGCAATACGAGCAATGAATACGACCTCCTGATTTACGTCGCCAACTGGCCCATTCCCCGCCGGAAAGTCTGGGACATCCTGCTGCAAGCGCGCGCGCTGGAAAACATCAGTTATGTCTGCGGTGTCAACCGTATCGGCAAGGACGGCAGAGACATTCCACACAGCGGAGGCAGTGTGGTCTACTCTCCGAAGGGGGAAGTGCTTGCCACTGTGCCCGACAACGAAGAGGCGATTGCCACCGCCTCCCTCAACCTTTCCTCCCTGCAGGAGTTCAGGCTAAAGTTTCCCGCTTGGAAAGATGCGGACGAGTTCGTTATTTCTTCAAATAATAGTTCACAGTAGTCACTACACGTACGCTTTTTATATAAGGAGTATAGGCATCGCGGTCACTTATGGAGAACTGCCCTTGCGAGGCATTGCGGATTTTCCCCAGTTCACTGTCCGAATCCTTGGCAAACTTCTCAGCTGCAGCACGAGCGTTCTTCGTGGCCTCCTCTATCATTCTGGGCTTCACTTCGTTGAGACCGGTGAATTCATAAGACACATTATATTTATAATCCCCTCCCGTGATGGCAATACCCTGCTTCAAGAGTTCAGCCTGCCCCGACATGAGCTTACGCACCCTATCCACATTCTTGGAAGTGACAGTGATGACAGACGTGGCATTATAACGATAGGCCACGTTGCGGTCAACGTAACGTTCGGCCTGCATGTCAATCACTTCGGGCGGTGCAATACTGATTTCCTCCTTCTCAATACCGTTGTTTTCAAGGAAACTCACGACGGCAGCGTTTTTCTTCTCCATATTGGCATAAAGCAGTGCAGGGTCATTACCTATGTCTTTGTAGACAAGAGGCCAGACTACCTTGTCGGCAGGCACTTCCATTTCGGCCAGCCCTTTCACACTGACCACACGGTCCTTATTCACAAAATTGTTGATACCGCCTTTTACCATGATTCCCAACAAAAGCAGCCCCACGGCTATGATGGCTGCTTCTACTTTCCAGCTTTTCATACATTGATATTTTAGAGTTTATAAACACACACAAATATAACAAACCCAAACGACAAAAAGTGCGATGAATGGTCTATTTTTATATGATTATCCTCACTTATACCCCAAACGAACGAGACATTATACAAAATGCACCAAATCCTCTTTTTTAGAGTATTTAATGAAAATACCCAAAAGAAGGAGTACATCTTCTCCAAAAAGTACCTATTTTTGTCCTTCGAAACAATGTCAAAGCGACAACATGATTAATTTAATAATTCTAACCCCTAAATCCTATGTTGACCCAACGTAAAATCCATACTCACGGTGGCGGTTGGCCGTGACTTTATGGAATGACCGAAGACACTTTCCGTACAACCGTCAAAACCCATATGAGATATGGGACGACCAGTATTTCTTAATTAATCTTCAGCAATATGCGGATGAACATTGTTTTTCGTATATTTGTTGATTGAAAGAACAGTTCAATACTTAATCATTTATTAATAATAAATTTTATGAAAACCAATCTAAGCTCTCAAATCACTCTCAACAGAGTCTCCCCCAGGTACTATAGACCTGAGAATGCATTTGAACGGTCGGTATTGACCCGACTGGAAAAAATCCCGACAGATATTTATGAGTCTGCGGAAGAAGGCGCCAACCAGATTGCCCTTGACATTGCACAGTTAATCCGTGACAAGCAAAAGGCGGGACGTTTCTGTGTCTTGGCACTGGCAGGCGGTAACTCTCCGCGCAATGTATATGCAGACTTGGTACGTATGCACCAGGAAGAGGGATTAAGTTTCCGCAACGTAGTCATATTCAACCTCTACGAATATTATCCATTAGCTCCCAATGCCATCAACAGCAACTTCAACGCATTGAAGGAAATGCTGATAGACCATGTGGACATTGACAAACAGAATGTTTTCACCCCCGACAGCACCATCGCCAAAGACGCCATCTTTGAATATTGCCGTCTTTACGAGCAGCGCATTGAAAGTTTCGGTGGCTTAGACATCGCTTTGCTGGGCATTGGCCGTGTAGGTAATATAGGTTTCAATGAACCGGGTTCACGCCTGAACTCTACCACTCGTCTGATATTGCTGGACAACGACTCCCGCAATGAAGCTTCCAAGATGTTCGGTAGCATTGAAAATACCCCCATCAGCTCCATCACCATGGGAGTAGCCACCATCCTCTCGGCAAAGAAAATATATCTGCTGGCATGGGGTGAGGAGAAAGCGCAAAAGGTGAAAGAATGCGTTGAAGGTCCGGTAACAGATACTATCCCTGCATCTTATCTGCAGACTCACAACAATGCACATGTAGCTATCGACTTGTCTGCCGCCGCCAATTTGACGCGTATCCAACGCCCCTGGCTGGTAACCTCCTGCGAATGGAACGACAAGCTCATCCGCAGTGCCATCGTCTGGTTGTGCCAACTCACCGGAAAACCCATTCTGAAACTGACCAACAAGGACTACAACGAAAACGGTCTGAGCGAACTGCTGGCATTGTTCGGCTCAGCCTATAACGTGAACATCAAGATATTCAATGACCTGCAACATACCATCACCGGATGGCCGGGCGGCAAGCCGAATGCTGACGACACCTATCGTCCTGAGCGTGCAAAGCCCTATCCAAAACGTGTGGTCGTATTTTCTCCGCATCCCGATGATGACGTTATCTCCATGGGAGGCACCATCCGTCGTCTGGTAGAGCAGAAACATGACGTGCATGTGGCTTACGAAACTTCCGGTAACATTGCCGTAGGCGATGAAGAAGTTATCCGCTTCCTGCACTTCATCAACGGGTTCAACCAAATCTTCAACAACAGCGAAGACCAGGTCATCAATGACAAATATACTGAAATCCGTAAATACTTGAAGGAGAAGAAAGACGGTGACATGGATACACGCGACATCTTGACCATCAAGGGACTGATTCGCCGTGGCGAGGCACGCACTGCATGTACATACAATAATATCCCTCTGGATCACTGTCATTTCCTTGACCTGCCATTCTACGAAACGGGCAAGATACAGAAGAATCCTATCAGCGAAGCAGACGTGGAAATTGTACGCAACCTATTGCGTGAAGTGAAACCCCATCAGATTTTCGTTGCCGGCGACCTGGCCGACCCGCACGGCACACACCGTGTTTGTACGGACGCCGTATTTGCCGCCATTGACTTGGAAAAAGAAGAAGGTGCCAAATGGTTGAAGGAATGCCGCATCTGGATGTACCGCGGTGCATGGGCCGAATGGGAAATCGAAAACATCGAGATGGCTGTGCCCATCAGCCCGGAAGAACTGCGTGCCAAGCGTAACTCTATCCTGAAGCATCAATCGCAGATGGAAAGCGCACCGTTCCTGGGCAATGACGAACGTCTGTTCTGGCAACGCAGCGAGGACCGTAACCGCGGAACAGCTGCCTTGTATGACAGCCTCGGACTTGCTTCCTATGAGGCGATGGAAGCCTTTGTGGAATACATTCCGCTATAAACGGATAAAATATTAACAATAGGATGAGATGTATTGCTCCGGCAATGCATCTCATTTTTTCATGTCTCAGCCTTCTTATATTCCCAAGGAATATTTGCAGATATAAAAACAATCAAATAATTTTGTTACTTATTTATCGAAACGACAAAACTTAAAAACAAACACCATTATGAAAAAGTATGCTATCAACATCCTTGTCATTTTATTCCTACTCACGCCATTTACATTGTTTGCAAATGGATGCCATGCCAATAACGACACCATCAAAGTATTGGCAATAGGCAACAGCTTTTCACAAGATGCAGTAGAGCAATATTTGCACGAACTGGGAGAAGCTGAAGGTATCACCATGATTATCGGCAATATGTTTATCGGAGGATGTTCACTGGAACGGCACGTGCAAAACATACGCAACAACGCTCCGGCCTATGCCTATCGCAAAGTAGAGAAAGACGGGGAAAAAACAGAAACCCGGTCAATGACTATTGAGAAAGCACTGGCCGATGAGAAATGGGACTATATCAGTGTTCAGCAGGCCAGCCCTTTGTCTGGTATCTATGACAGCTACAAAGCTTCCCTACCTGAATTGGTTAACTATATCAGGGAACGAATTGGAAAGGAAACCGTATTAATGGTGCACCAGACATGGGCTTATGCTACCAATGCCAACCACACCGGATTCAAAAACTATGACCAGAACCAAATGAAAATGTACACCAGCATTGTGGATGCAGTAAAGAAAGCCGCCAACCTGGTGGGTATCAAGAAAATTATCCCTTCGGGAACCGCCATACAAAATGCACGTACCTCCTTTATCGGCGACCATATGAATAGGGACGGATACCACCTTGACTTAACCATAGGCAGATATACAGCTGCCTGCACATGGTTTGAGGCATTGACCCATCAGAATGTAACAGAAAACCCATATTCTCCCGAAGGAATGGACCCAATCCATAAGAAAGCAGCTCAAATGGCTGCGCACAACGCCATCCTCTATCCGGACAAAGTTACGGAACTGACAGAACTGAAAAAGATTGCCGATTAATGCTTTTTAATTCTTAAGACTTACTTATATGTCTGCAAAATAATAAAAAGAAAGTAACCCGCTCATCAGTGAAGCTTTCTTTTATGTACTTTTGCACGCACCACCGTCTGGTAAAAGCAGATATTGGCAACTTCAATATTTCATCAGTATGAAAAAACTTATCCTAACCGGCATATGGCTCTTGTGTGGATTCCTCCTTCCGGCACAAGAACTAGAGCAGAATGTGGAAGAACGCCTCCAGACATTCTTTAGGGAATACACCACCCATACGGCCAACATCGGTACCTGCAAGCTGGATAGTTTCCGCATTGACTTCCGGAAGAAGAAATTGCTTGTCTATACAAACGAGTGCTTTGCCTACCAGCCTCTACGGCCTGAAACCGTTGATGCCATTTACCGCCATCTGGGACAAATCCTGCCAGGACCGGTGAACTATTTCGACCTCACCGTCTTTGCTGACGGGAAGAGCATCGAAGAGCTTATCCCCAACCTCTACCGGAAAGGGAAGAAAGACAAGGCACGTCTGTTCAGCCACCTGGAATACAAAGGTACCCCCTGGGTAACCCGTACCTCGCGCCCCTACGACATCACCCGCGGACTGGAAGGACGCCACATCGCCCTTTGGCAAAGCCACGGGAAATATTATATCAATGACAAGGACAAATGGGGATGGCAACGCCCGAGGCTGTTCTGCACTACAGAAGACCAGTTCACCCAATCCTTCATCCTGCCCTACCTCCTGCCCATGCTAGAGAATGCAGGAGCCAATGTATTCACTCCCCGCGAAAGGGACACGCAGAAGCAGGAAGTCATCGTAGACAATGACGGTAGCCTGAGCGGACATGGAGGACAAGGTTCCCTTTATCTGGACGTGAAAAGCCGGAAAGCACGTTGGGAACAGACCTCCCGACCCGGATTTGCCCAACGGAAACGAGTCTATCAAGACAATGAAAACCCTTTCCTCTCCGGCACGGCACGCTTTGCCAAAACTGAAAAGAAGAAAGACAAGGCTTTTGCCGAATGGGTACCCGATATTCCGGAAACGGGAGAATATGCTGTATACGTATCTTACCAAACACTGCCGGGCAGCGTAAGCGATGCCAAATATCTTGTATTTCACAATGGAGGCGTCACGGAGTTCAAGGTGAACCAGCAAATAGGAAGCGGCACATGGGTGTACCTCGGCACATTCACTTTTGACAAAGGCCGGAACGACTACGGCATGGTGGTATTGAGCAACGAAAGCAAAGAGAAAGGCGTGGTCTGTGCCGATGCCGTCCGCTTTGGAGGGGGCATGGGCAACATTGCCCGCGGGGGACAAACCAGCGGCTTGCCCAGATACCTGGAAGGCGCACGCTACTTTGCCCAATGGGCAGGCATGCCCTATCCCGTCTATGGAGGCTATGAGGGAAAGAATGATATGAACGACGATATCAACGTACGTTCCCGTACAGTGAATTACCTTGCAGGAAAATCACTATTCAACCCAACGGAAGAAGGTTTGGGCATCCCCTTTGAAATGAGTATGGCCCTGCATAGCGATGCCGGTTTCAGTAAGGAAGATGAGATTATAGGCACTCTCGGCATTTATACCACCAACTTCAACAACGGTCGGCTGCATGCCGGTACAGACCGCCATGCCTCCCGTGACCTTTCGGACATTCTGCTAACGCAGTTGCAGCGTGATATCCGCTCTACCTTCAACGTAGACTGGACACGCCGCAGCCTATGGAACCGCAACTACAGTGAAACACGCCTGCCCGCCGTCCCTTCCACCATCGTAGAACTGTTGTCGCACCAGAACTTCGCAGATATGCGCTTGGGACATGACCCTAACTTCAAGTTCACCGTCGGGCGTGCGCTCTATAAAGCTATTCTGCAATACATATGCAGCCAGCACGGCAGAGACTACGTTGTCCAACCCCTTCCCGTCAGCCACTTTGCCATCCGCTTCGGTCAAAAGAAGAATACTTTAGAGCTTTCCTGGCAAGGAGAGGAAGACCCGTTGGAGCCGACTGCCAAACCACGTGAATACATTGTATATACACGTATCGGTCGTGGAGGATTTGACAATGGCGTACGCGTCAGCTCCCCATCCCACACCGTAAAAATAGAACCGGGCATCGTCTATTCCTTTAAAGTAACCGCCGTAAACCGGGGTGGCGAAAGCTTCCCTTCGGAAATTCTTGCCGCCTACAAGGCAAAGCGTGAAAAAGGACAGATACTTATCGTCAACGGATTTGACCGCATCAGCGGGCCTGCCGTTATAGACACCCCCGATGCGGCAGGCTTCGACTTGTCACAAGATCCCGGCGTACCCTATCTCTATGACATCTCCCTCTGCGGCGCCCAGCAGAATTTTAGCCGGAAGGAAGCAGGACGACGTCTGGGAGAGAGCAGTGACGAATACGAAGGCATGAAAATCATCGGAAACACTTTCGATTACCCCTTCGTACATGGCAAAGCCATCCAGGCAGCCGGAAATTACAGCTTCGTCTCATGCAGCGACGAGGCTGTGGAAAAGGGCATCCTCTCATTGGAGGATTATCCGATAGTGGACTATATCCTCGGACTTGAGAAAGAAGACAATTCCAGCAATCCGGCACGCAATACCTACTACAAAACATTCTCCTCGCCCATGCAGCGCATACTGACTTCCTATTGCCAGTCGGGAGGTCATCTCCTGGTCAGCGGTGCCTACGTAGGCAGCGATATGGACAGCTCGCAGGGCAATAAAGAATTTATTCAGAATATCTTGAAGTACCGGCATGGCAACTCTCTGAAAACAGACGGGGACAAAATCGCTGTCCGGGGACTGGGGCATACCTTCACCCTTCCCCGCCTGCCGAATGAGCAAAGCTATCCGGTCACTTCCCCTGATTGCATCCTGCCCATGTCTCCCGCTTTTCCAGTCATGACCTATGCCATCGGCAACACACCCGCCGCCGTAGCCTATCAAGGCAGTGATTATCGCACTTTTGTCATGGGATTCCCTTTTGAAAGCATCCGGGAAGAAACATCCAGAAATGTAATTATGGCATCCATACTCCGCTTTCTCACCACAGATTACACAGATTAACACAGACAAAATAGCAATCCCTATAAATAATCTGTGAAAATCTGTGTAATCTGTAGTGAAAAAACTATCTTTGCTTCCATTAATCATTAAACATTAACCACTAAACATTAAACATCATGTACACTATACAAGCCAACCCCAGCGGAACCCGTAGTTTAGAAGTTTCTGAAGAGAATCTTGCCACCATCGAGAAATACGGCCTCTTCCGCCATCTCATCGACAGCAACGGTATTGTGGACGAAACCGTGCTCGACAAGTTGAAACTGAACATCCGCTCCCTCATCGCCGCGCAAGAGGAAGACAGCAAAGACCTGCTCGACCTCTGTATCGACGTTATCTATCACAACAACATGAAGGCCTTCGGACTACAACAGCTCATCAAGCTCTATCTGCAATGGCTTTCCCAACAAGACACCATAGAAGAAGAATAAATGAAAACCATCGACACCTGCGGACAACAGCATTACAGCCCTTTAATCCCTGCCATCAAAGCCATGTGCGAGGCCGGAAAAGGCGAGAAGCTGGAAATCATCATGGACGACGCTGCTGCCTTCAATGACATGAAAGAGTATCTTTCCGAGCAGCAGATAGGCTTCCGTGAGATTTACGACGGAGAACGGATGACATTACAGTTTTTAATGTGCAAATGAAAGAATATCGCCTTACAGACTGGCTTCCTACTACCAAGAAAGAAGTGGAACTACGTGGTTGGGACGAATTGGATGTAATACTTTTCAGCGGTGACGCCTACGTGGATCACCCTTCTTTTGGAGCCGCCGTCATAGGCCGCATCCTCGAAGCAGAAGGATTGCGCGTAGCCATCATCCCCCAACCCAACTGGCGCGACGACTTGCGCGACTTCAAAAAACTGGGACGTCCCCGTCTGTTCTTCGGCATCAGTCCCGGCTGTATGGATTCGATGGTCAACAAATATACTGCCAACAAACGCTTGCGCAGTGATGACGCCTATACCCCGGATGCACGTCCGGATATGCGTCCGGAGTACCCTTCCATTGTATATACCCAGATATTAAAGAAGCTATTCCCCGATGTCCCCGTCGTACTGGGCGGCATCGAGGCAAGCATGCGCCGCCTGACGCACTATGACTATTGGCAGGACCGTGTACGCCCCAGCATCCTCCTCGACAGCGGAGCCGACTCACTCATCTACGGTATGGGAGAGAAACCGGTGGTGGAACTTGCGGAAAGGCTGAAACGCCAACAGACACAGATGGACGCCCCAAGCTTCAAAAAGCTCATCGCCGATATTCCCCAAATGGTTTACCTTGACAAGGAAGTAGTGGTACAAGAAGGGGATATCACCCTCTTTTCCCATGAAGAATGTCTGAAAGATAAAAAGAAAGAAGCTGCCAACTTCCGTCATATCGAGGAGGAAAGCAACAAATATACAGCATCCCGCATCTTGCAAAAGAGCGGCAAGCTGACGGTAGTAGTCAATCCTCCCTATCCCCCTTTGACGGAAGCTGAACTCGACCGTTCTTTCGACTTGCCATACACGCGCCTGCCCCATCCCAAATACAAGGGAAAACGTATTCCGGCATACGACATGATAAAGTTCTCCGTCAACCTGCATCGCGGATGTTTCGGAGGATGTGCCTTCTGCACCATCTCCGCACACCAGGGCAAATTCATCGTAAGCCGCAGCAAGGAGAGCATTCTGAAAGAGGTGAAAGCCATCACGGAGCTGCCAGACTTCAAGGGTTATTTGAGCGATTTGGGAGGCCCGTCGGCCAATATGTACCGCATGAAGGGACGGGATGAGGCCGTCTGCAGGAAATGCAAACGCCCGTCGTGCATCTACCCCAAGGTATGCCCCAACCTGAATACGGACCACCGTCCGCTGCTCGACATCTATCATGCCGTAGATGCCCTGCCCGGCATCAAGAAGTCCTTCATTGGCAGCGGTGTACGCTATGACCTGCTGCTGCACCAGAGCAAGGACCCGAACACTAACAAAAGTACGCAGGAATATACCCGCGAGCTCATTGCCCGCCATGTCAGCGGTCGCCTGAAGGTAGCACCGGAGCATACGTCAGACCGCGTGCTCAACATCATGCGCAAGCCTCCGTTCAGCCAGTTCGGTGAGTTCAAGAAGATATTCGACAGGATTAACCATGAAGAAGGACTACGCCAGCAGCTTATTCCTTATTTCATCAGCAGCCATCCCGGATGCAAGGAGGAAGATATGGCAGAACTTGCCGTCATCACCAAGCGACTGGACTTCCATCTGGAACAAGTGCAAGACTTTACCCCTACTCCCATGACCGTTGCCACCGAAGCATGGTACACGGGCTTCCATCCTTATACGCTGGAACCGGTATTCAGTGCCAAAACGCAGCGCGAGAAACTGGCTCAACGCCAATTCTTCTTCTGGTACAAACCCGAAGAGCGCAGGAACATCATAAACGAACTGCGCCGGATAGGACGGACGGATTTGATAGACAAGCTATACGGGAAACGATAAAAATACGATATTTCCAAGAAACTCACAGCAACTGCATGAAACGATTCCTCCTCCTCTGCCTATCCCTACTCCCCATTGGAGCGACAGGTCTGCTGGCACAAAGCGAATGCCTGCCGCAAAATTACAGTATCATCTTCGGTGGCGGTGTATCCTTACCTCATGTAGAGGGAAACCGTAACGACTTCTTCAGCAAGAATGGCAACCGGGTGGGATATGACCTGATGACAGAAGGCCGCTACTACATCACGCCCCTATTTGCCGCAGGACTTCAATATGACTATCTACGCATGGCACGCCTGCCGGATAAGGCACATCTGCACTGCATACGCCCCAACATCACATACCGGCCCTTGTGGAGCAACGGGAATCAAGGACTGTTCCTCTCGTTCGGCATCGGGTATATGAACTATCAGGAACGGACATATAAACGCGGTGAACGGAACGGACACCTTTTCCATAAAGGATATTGTGGAATAACTTTCGCAGCAGGCTATGAGTTCCGCATCAGCCGTAAACTCTCGGGCATGATTCGCTGTGATTTCCTGACAGCAGACTGGTTTGCCAACCCCGATGCACGACTTTATAACACAGACGGGTATGATGACGGAGTAGACCATAGCTGGTTCAAAAACAACATCACTTTCTTCAATTTGGGATTCGCCTTGCAGTTCGGACGTTAGTGGCAGGAGTGGCAACAGTTTACTCTTCCACCTGCATTGCCACTACCTCCTGCAACACACAGACAGCTTCTTCTACCGTCTTGACATCCTTCACCAACATACTCCGTTTGTTGTTCTGTTCGCGCAGGTCACAACGCCGGGTGTACTTCATCATGTAGGCAATGACCTTACCGAAAGCCTGGCTCTGATAGTACGGGCTGTCCGGATTGGAGACGAAGAACAGGGACATGCGCCCACCTTTCAGAAAGACTTTCTCCACGCCGAGGCGGGCAGCCAGGCGTCGCAAGGGAACGATGTGCAGCAGTTCTTCCGTTTCGGGAGGAATCGGGCCGAAGCGGTCTTCGAGGCGGGAACGGAAAGCATCCACATCCTTGTCGAGTGTCAATCCGTCCAACTCGCGATAGAGCAACATACGCTCGCTGCTGCCAGTCACGTAATCGGCAGGCAACAGAAGTTCGAGGTCGCTTTCCACCTGGCATTCGTCCACAAACTGCTCGCCACTGATGACGCCTCCGTCTGCTTTCAGTTCTTCGGCATAAAGGTCGGCAAACTCGTCGGTCTTCAGTTCGTGCACAGCTTCGGAGAGAATCTTTTGATACGTCTCGTAGCCTAGGTCGGCAATGAAACCACTCTGTTCGGCACCGAGCATATTGCCTGCGCCACGGATGTCAAGGTCCTGCATGGCAATGTGGATGCCACTGCCCAGGTCGGAGAAGTTCTCGATGGCTTGCAGGCGTCGTTTTGCTTCGGGAGTAAGGGAGGACAAAGGCGGTGCCAGCAGGTAACAGAAAGCTTTTTTATTGCTCCGCCCCACACGTCCGCGCATCTGGTGCAAGTCACTGAGGCCGAAGTTCTGCGCCTGGTTGATGATAATGGTATTGGCATTGGGTATGTCGATGCCACTTTCGATGATGGTAGTGGCAAGCAGCACGTCGTAATCGTAATTGACGAAATCAAAGATTATCTTCTCCAGTTCGGCAGGCTCCATCTGTCCGTGTCCGATACAGACACGGCAGTCGGGAATGTGCCGCTCTATCATGGCCTTCAACTCAAACAGATTGGAAATACGGTTATTCACGAAGAATACCTGCCCGTTACGGCTCATCTCAAAATTGACGGCGTCGGCAATGATTTCCTCGTTGAAGGTGTGCACTTCCGTCTGGATGGGATAGCGGTTAGGCGGCGGTGTCTGGATGACGCTCAAGTCGCGCGCACCCATCAGCGAAAACTGCAAGGTACGGGGAATGGGTGTAGCCGTCATGGTCAGCGTATCCACATTCACCTTCAATTGGCGGAGTTTCTCCTTGACGGAGACGCCGAACTTCTGCTCCTCATCAATAATCAACAAACCAAGGTCTTTGAACTTAACGTCTTTTCCCAGGATACGGTGGGTACCGATAAGAATATTCACTTCCCCTTCGGCAAGCCCTTTCACTACAGCCTTTGCCTGAGCAGCGGTGCGGGCACGACTCAGATACTCCACCCGGCAAGGCAAGCCTTTCAAGCGCTCCTTGAAGGTCTGGAAATGCTGATAGGCAAGTACGGTAGTGGGCACCAGTACAGCCACCTGCTTATTGTCCGCCACAGCCTTGAAAGCGGCACGAACAGCCACCTCCGTCTTGCCGAAGCCCACGTCACCGCACACCAGGCGGTCCATCGGACGGGCACTCTCCATGTCGACCTTCACGTCGGAAGTAGCCTTGCTTTGGTCGGGGGTATCCTCATAGATGAAGGAGGCTTCCAACTCCCGTTGCAGGAAGCTGTCGGGACTGTATTGGAACCCCTTCTCCTCGCGGCGTTGCGAGTAGAGTTTTATCAAGTCGCGGGCAATATCCTTTATCTTCGTCTTGGTGCGGTCTTTCAGCTTCTCCCAGGCTCCGGTGCCGAGCTTGTTGAGGCGGGGCGCTTCACCCTCCTTTCCCTTGTACTTGGAAACCTTGTGCAGAGAGTGGATGGAGACAAACACCACATCTTCGTTCTGATAGACAATCTTCATCACCTCCTGCGTGGTGTCACCGTTGGGGATACGTACCAGTCCGGCAAAACGCCCCACACCGTGGTCGGTATGCACCACATAGTCGCCGGGGGTGAATTGGTTCAGCTCCTTCAGGCTCAAGGCCACCTTGCCGCTGCGTGCCTTGTCGCTCTTCAAGTTATACTTGTGAAAGCGGTCGAACAGCTGATGGTCGGTAAAGACGCAGATACGCAAAGTGTCGTCGGCAAAGCCTTCGTGCAGTGTCCGTTCCACGGCGGTAAAGGATATGTTGTCTCCACGGTCCTCAAAGATGGCACGGATGCGGTCGGTCTGTTTCAGGCTGTCGCTGCATATGTAGATGGTGTAGTGACGGGAGAGGTATTCGCGGAAACTCTCCGCCACCATGTCGAAGTTTTTATGGAAGATAGGCTGTACCGTAGTATGGAACGAGACGGTAGCATCCGGCGTTCCGGTGGGCTTGTTGCCGAACTCCATCCGGCGGAAATCGAGGGCGCGCAGGGTGAACTCGCCACCATCAATCAGCTTGCCTTCCAGCGTGATGGCTCCATTCTCCTCCGACTCACGGGCGGCGATGGCCTGTGGGGTGAGCGATTCGTCGTGCACGGTCTGGATGCGTTCGCGTAGCCAGAGAAAGTCGCGCATGGCAAGCAAGCTGTCCGACGGAAGGAAATCGAGGAACGACACCATGCCGCCGCTTCCCTTTTTTTCCAGGCTATGGCTCAAGTCGGGAACTATCACGATGCTTTCTTTCTTCTCCTTCGAGAGCTGTGTTTCCACCTCGAAGGTACGGACGCTTTCCACCTCATCGCCGAAAAAGTCTATACGGAAGGGATATTCGGAAGAGAAGGAAAAGACGTCGATAATACTGCCACGAACGGCATACTGCCCCGGCTCGTAGACGTAGTCCACATATTCGAAACCGTAGCTGCGCAATACGTCCGTCACGAAGTTCATATCCACCCTCTCGCCTGCATGCAGTTTCAGTGTATTCTCTCCCAGTTCCTTACGAGAGACCACCTTTTCGGCCAGCGCATCCGGATAGGTCACCACGCAAAGCCCCTCTTCTCCTTTTTGCAGGCGACTCAGCACTTCTGTACGGAGTATTTCGTTTGCCGCATCCTTCTGCCCGTACTTGATGGCGCGGCGGAACGAAGAAGGAAAAAACAATACCTGCTCTGTCCCCAATATCTGCGTCAAATCATGATAGAAATAACCGGCTTCCTCCATATCGCCCAGAATGAAAACGAGCGGACAAGTAGCCCGCTGAACCAATACAGACGAAAACAAAGAAGCGGCAGAGGCATATAAACCTCCGCAATATAGGTGACGGACAGAGTTATCTTTCAGAAGCCTGCACACCCCCTCTACATTGGGATGGGAAGCATAAGATTGTTGCAGTTCAGTTATATTCATTGCTTTGCGCTTTTTCCCCCGGTATTGCCTCTCATAAGGTATCCTACCGAAATAAATTCGGTGCAAAAATACACAAATAATCTTTAGCTTTGACCTGTCGGCAACTATGTTCTCTGAAATAATCTTTCTGCTGTCAGCCTGCACATCCTTCACCTTTTTTCTGTATCGCCCTATTTATCGGGGAAGGCAATGAAACTTCTTTTCCTCCAATTATGAATAACACAGCCTGCACAATCCCTATTCAGGAGTTATGTTACACAAAGTTTATCCCCAGCCTGCGGACATGTATCCCAGGGGTTGGTCTGTCTATCCCAAGGCTTGGGATAGACAGACCAAGACTGAAGAGCACTTTTTCTCCCTATATCTACCCACTTTATCCTTTATACTTCGAAAGTTTTTCTTTAATAGTTTGAATGTTTTCTGTTAATGATTGAAACGGGAATAGCTAAAGATTGAGGCTAAAGTTCAAAGTCAAGCATATGGTTCTTTGATTTAACCTGCATTCCTTATAGTCAGGAGTTAGAAGGAGCTACATAAATGAAAGAGTCGTGGCGCCAGAACTTTGCAAAATCAAGATTTGTGTGAAAATGCTGCCAGATAAAAAAGAAATGTATTACATTTGTTCCCAGTTATAACCCCCATTACCTATAAGTATGCAAACATCAGACAGCATTGTCATCATCCCCACCTACAATGAACGGGAGAATATAGAAAATATCATCCGTGCCGTTTTTGCTCTGAAACATGGTTTTCACATCCTTGTCATTGAAGACGGTTCGCCCGACGGAACAGCTGCCATTGTAAAGACCTTGCAGCAGGAGTTTCCCGAACGCCTCTTCATGGTGGAGCGCAAAGGAAAGCTGGGATTGGGAACAGCCTATATAGCCGGCTTTAAGTGGGCATTGCAACGAGGTTATGAGTATATCTTCGAAATGGATGCCGACTTCAGCCACAATCCCCAAGACCTGCCCCGTCTCTACCGCGCTTGCTCCGAAGAGGGTGCCGATGTAGCCATCGGTTCACGTTATGTGAGTGGTGTGAACGTAGTGAACTGGCCCATGGGACGTGTACTGATGTCTTATTTTGCCTCCAAATATGTACGCTTCATCACCGGGCTGCCCATCCACGATACTACAGCCGGATTCGTATGTTACCGCCGCCGGGTATTGGAGACTATCAATCTGGACGGCATCCGCTTCAAAGGATACGCCTTCCAGATAGAAATGAAATTCACCGCCTACAAATGCGGCTTCAAGGTAAAGGAAGTGCCTGTCATCTTCATCAATCGCGAACTGGGCACCTCCAAAATGAACAGCAGTATTTTTGGTGAAGCCGTATTCGGAGTGATTCGGTTGAAATGGAACAGTTGGTTCCATAAATATCCTACCGTAGATAAGGAGATGAAGTAATGGGTGATAGAGTGATAGGGGTTTACTATAAATATTAGGAAGATATGAAAAGAACATTGATACATAACGCTACGATTGTCAACGAAGGACAATCCGTGAAAGGTTCCGTAGTGATAGAAGACGGGCGCATTGCAGAGGTACTGACCAACTGGAAACCTCTCTCCGCCCCTTGTGACGAGACCATAGATGCCACCGGATGCTATCTGTTGCCTGGCATCATCGACGACCATGTACATTTTCGCGATCCCGGGCTGACCCACAAAGCGGACATCCTCACCGAAAGCCGTGCGGCTGCCGCAGGTGGTGTGACCTCCATCATGGATATGCCCAATACAAATCCGGTGACCACTACGCTGGATGCCTTGAACGCCAAACTTGATTTGCTGAACGAGAAGTGTATCGTAAACCATTCCTGCTACTTCGGCGCAACAAACGACAATTACAGCGAATTCGGCAAGCTGGACAAGCACCGCGTCTGCGGTATCAAGCTATTCATGGGCTCCAGTACCGGAAACATGCTGGTAGACAAGATGAACAGCCTGCTGAACATCTTCAACGGTACAGACATGCTGATTGCCGCCCACTGCGAAGACCAGGAAACCATCAAGAACAATATTGCCAAGTATAAGGAAATGTTTGCCGGAGAGAATGATATTCCCATAGGCAAGCATCCCTACATCCGCTCCTCGGCAGCATGCTATGCATCTTCTGAGCTGGCAGTACGGCTGGCAAGGATTGCCGGTGCACGGCTGCATATTCTGCATGTGTCCACAGCCAAGGAACTGCAACTGTTCAATGACTATTCACTTTCCGAGAAGCATATCACCGCCGAAGCATGCGTTGCCCATCTCCTCTTCACGCTCAGTGACTATCGCACGCTGGGTGCACGTATCAAGTGCAATCCCGCCATTAAGAAGCAAGCCGACCGCGACGCCCTGCGTGCCGCCGTCAACTCCGGCCTGATAGACGTAATAGCCACCGACCATGCCCCCCATCTGCTCGCCGAGAAAGAAGGGGGTGCCTTGAAGGCCATGTCCGGCATGCCGATGATACAGTTTTCGCTTGTCAGCATGCTGCAACTGGTAGATGAGGGAATATTCACACTCGAGACCATCGTTGAAAAAATGTGCCATGCTCCCGCACAAATTTACCGCATCAACGAGCGCGGCTATATCCGTGAAGGTTACCGGGCAGACCTTGTGCTGGTACGCCCCGATGCCCCGTGGGAAGTGACAGCCGACAAAGTTTTGAGCAAATGCGGCTGGAGCCCATTGGAAGGACATACCTTCAACTGGAAAGTGGAAAGGACTTTTGCCAACGGACATCCCGTTTATAGCGACGGCATGGTGGACGATGCTTATCGTGGCGAGGAACTGAGATTTGGGGAGTGAAGGCTAGGAATTAAGGATTAGGGATTAAGGATTAAATGGGATGAAAAGGACAATACTGGCACCGGGGCATGAATTGCTTTCGTATCGGATTCATGAAGTAACCCCTTACATCAACTGGATTTATTTCTTCCATGCCTGGGGCTTCCAGCCTCGCTTTGCGGCTATTGCCAACATCCATGGCTGCGATTCCTGCCGTGCACTTTGGCTGACAACCTTTCCCGAGGAGGAACGTACCAAAGCTTCCGAAGCCATGCAGCTCTTCAAGGAAGCCAATAGAATGCTCGGCCGACTGGACGAAACAATCTCCATCCATTGCATCTTCAGGCTTTGCCAGGCAAATGCAGACGGAGATAACCTCTTGATAGAAGGAACAACCTTCCCACTGCTCCGCCAGCAGACACCCCAACCCGATGGCGGTCCATTTCTCTGTCTGAGCGATTTTATACGTCCCCTCTCTTCAGGCACGCCCGACATCGTAGGACTTTTCGCCTCCACCATCAGTGAAGAGGCCGAAGAGACTTATAAAAGCGACCCTTACAAACATCTCCTTGTACAGACTCTGAACGACCGCCTTGCCGAAGCCGCCACAGAAAAGATGCACGAATATGTCCGCAAGGAGGCTTGGGGGTATGTCCCCGACGAATCCTTGTCCATTCCGGATCTGCTGGTCGAGAAATACCAAGGCATCCGCCCCGCTGTGGGATACCCCTCCCTACCCGACCAATCCGTGAATTTCCTGCTGGACGAACTGCTCGGCATGAAGCAGATAGGCATCACGCTGACTGAACATGGAGCCATGCACCCTCACTCCTCCGTCTGCGGCATGATGCTGGCACATCCCGCATCCCGATACTTTTCAGTGGGCAAGATTGGAGAAGACCAGCTGGACGACTACGCCCGCCGCCGGGGAATGCCAATAGGGGATATGCGGAAGTTTTTAGCCACTACAATATGAATAATGTGCTAATGTGCCTATATGCTAATGTGCCAATTGGCTGCGCTATATGTATATTGTGCTACCATGCCGCAGGTCATTGGCACATTAGCATATAGGCACATTAACACATTAAAATAATCCTTTTTGAACTGTGATTTATCGCCACACAATGCGACTAACAGTGCAAAAGCAATTCGAAAGAAGCTAAAAGATGGAAAATGCAGAACAAGAGTTTGTATCCGTGGTACGGGAGTATGAGCGCGTGATATATAAGGTGTGCTATCTGTACACCACGCCCAATGCTACCCTCAACGACCTGTATCAGGAAGTGGTGCTCAACTTATGGAAAGCATTTCCCAAGTTCCGGCGGGAGTGTAAGATTTCCACATGGATTTACCGCATCGCACTGAACACGTGCATCAGCTTTATCCGCAAAGAAAAGAACATCCCCGAAATCGTCACCCTCACCCAGGAAGCCGACCGGACTGAAGAAACCGACGAGACACAAGCCATGCTACGGCAGCTCTACCGGATGATAAACCGACTGGGACAATTGGAAAAGTCCATCATACTGCTCTATCTGGAAGAGAAAAGCTACGAAGAAATTGCCGAAATCACCGGGCTGACCTTGACAAACGTTGCCACCAAACTCAGCCGCATCAAGGACAAATTGAAAAAAATGAATAAGGAGGAATAAATATATGGAACTGGATGAACTGAAGAAATCATGGAACGCACTGAATGAACAGTTGCAGAAAGAACCGATTGCTGACGAACAGCAGATTACCGAACTGATTGCCGGCTACAAGGCCAATACCCGCAAAAGTCTGGGACGACTCGTAGTCATACAGCGTTTCTCTATCGGAATGGGAGCGGTAGGTCTGGCAGCCCTTCTGCTTATATGGCTGTTGCTGCCCACCTTCGGCTTCAATGAGCAGCTGCAAGGCAAGATTGTCGCTTTACTGGGATTCATCGCTATAAGCATCCTCATAGGCATGTGGTGGGACTGGAAAACATACCGCTGGAACAAGGACACGCGTATTGATGAAATGGGGGTTGCCGAAGTCAGTCGCCGTATGACCACCTTCCGCCAATGGACCAGATATGAAGTGATGGGCATCTCCATTTGGATTATCCTTTTCAATATCCTCAACTATTGGGTGATGGAATATCATCTGGCACCAGCCAGCGTACAAGCCCTACTGATTACCCTTTTCGTAGTATTTGACGCGCTAATTATCTATATTCTCTACAAAAAAGTGATTTACAAACATCTGGACAATATTAAAAAGAACATTGAAGAATTGAAAGATATATGCACCGAGTAACTCTTGTTTTCATCCTTTTCCTTCTCATCCCCGACCTTTACATTTACTTGGTTTATGTAGTAAGAAAAACCAGAAAGGCAGTCCTTCACTGCCTTTATTGGCTTCCCACCTTGCTATTAGCGGCAGGCTATGTTTACTTCATATTCCTTACGGGCGACAATGCGATGTCAAACCATACGCAGGCCATAGGCAGACTGGCAATTACCATCATGCTGTTTGTCTTTCCAAAAACCATATTCATGCTTTGCTCGCTGGTGGGAATACTGGCACACTTCATCATCCGTCGTTGTCCCCGCAGCCCGTTCACCGCTATAGGACTGGTTTTGGCTGTCGTCAGCTTCTTCAATATCCTTTACGGTACCCTGGCAGGCATCACCCGTTTCGATACAAAAGAAGTGGAATACCGTTCTGCCAATATTCCGGAAGGTTTCGACGGCTACCGCATCGTGCAAATATCGGACATACACATCGGCAGTTGGCAAGGCAATCCGGAACCCATCAAACAGTTGGTCGATTTAGTCAACGGACAGAAGCCGGACCTGATTGTCTTCACCGGTGACCTCGTGAACCAGCAGAGCCACGAACTGGATGGTTTCCAAGAAATACTCTCCCAACTATATGCACCGGACGGAGTATACTCCATCCTCGGCAACCATGACTATGGCTCATACTATCACTGGCAAAGCCCGAAAGCAGAAATCGCCAATCTGGACTATTTAATCCGGCAGCAGAAAGCAATGGGATGGAAACTGCTGAACAATGAGCATGACATCCTTCATCACAAAGGTGACAGCATAGCCCTCATCGGTGTGGAAAACGACGGGGAGCCTCCTTTCTCCCAATTTGCAGACTTGCCGCAAGCCATGCAGGGCACGGAGGGAATGTTCCAAATATTGCTCAGCCATAACCCTACCCACTGGAGGCGCGAGGTACTGCCCCAATCGGGTATTTCACTGATGCTTGCAGGACACACCCACGCCATGCAAGGCATCTTGTTCGGACATTCCCTTGCCGAACTTATCTATCCGGAATGGAGAGGAATGTACTACGAAGGCAAGAGGGCTTTGTACGTAAATATTGGCATCGGCTATGTAGGACTGCCGTTCCGGTTCGGGGCATGGCCGGAAATTACAGTACTAAAATTAGTAAGAGAGAAAGAGTGACGAAATAAGAAAAAGGTATATCTTTGTAGCAATAAAAAATCCGACACCTATGAAGATACTTTATATTATTTATCAGGTTTGCTTTGCGTTGCCCATTTTATTGGTACTGACTATCCTTACAGCATTGGTCACCATCATCGGTTCGCTGATAGGAGGAGCGCATATCTGGGGTTACTATCCCGGTAAAATCTGGTCACAGCTCATCTGCTATATACTGCTTATTCCGGTGGAGGTACATGGAAGGGAGAAAATACACAAACGTACTTCCTACGTGTTTGTGCCCAATCACCAAGGTGCCTTCGACATATTCTTGATATACGGATTCCTGGGACGGAACTTCAAATGGATGATGAAGAAGAGCCTGCGCAAAATCCCGTTTGTCGGCAAGGCATGCGAGAGCGCAGGACATATCTTCGTCGACCGTTCCAGCCCCAAGAAGGTGCTTGCCACCATGCGGCAGGCAGAATCATCTTTGAAAGACGGCGTGTCACTGGTAGTATTTCCCGAAGGGGCACGTACCTTCACGGGACACATGGGGTACTTCAAGAGAGGTGCTTTCCAGTTGGCAGATGAACTGCAACTGGAAGTGGTGCCCGTCACTATAGACGGCTCGTTCGAGATTCTTCCACGCACCGGAAAGTGGATACACCGCCACCGGATGATACTGACCATCCATGAACCTATTCCTCCCAAAGGGAAAGGGGCAGAAAACATCAAGGCAAGCATGAACGAGGCTTATGCGGCGGTGGAGAGTGCATTGCCGGAAAAGTATAAAGGGATGGTGAAGAACGAAGACCAGGACAGATAAAGACATAATGACAAACGGGAATGCCTGAATATCTTGATAGGATATTCAGGCATTCCCGTTTGTCATTATCAACTCATTCCTGTTTATTTCTGTCCTCCTACAGAAGCATTTTGCTTCATGCGTTTCTGCTCTTCAATCAGCTGCATGTTCTCCTTCGCCTTTGTAAGGAAATCCTTCACCAAAGTATTCTCTTTAAAAGACAAGGGAGCAGTCCTCATGATGTCCTCAATCTGCGGAGTCATCACCGGATAGGGCAGTGTGCTGCACATCATCATGAATACACTGGGGCCCAGCACATTCTCAAAGTTATCTACAATGAACTGCCGGACGTAGTCGTTCATCTCCTTCACAAGTGCTTCGCCTTCCTTTGCCAACTGCCCATGCACGTCATCCAGATTGGCACCGTCCAGCACCATACGCGCCTCTTTCCGTTCCAGCTCCTCTATCTTCACTTCCAGGGAATTGCGCTTGTCTATGAACTCGTACAGTTTGTCATTCAAAGGAGTCCCTTTGGCAATCAACTGAGTATTGGAGATGGAAACCACGATTTTGCCGTCTTCCAGCACCAAAGGCATAATGCCCTCGTGGTCCATATAAAGAGTCACCATCATCACGGAATCGGCCCGGCCTTTCATCTTGAAATGCCCATGGATAACCTCTGCCGAGTCGACGTTCACCCATTGCCCGTCCCGAAGCGTCTTGAGGAACAACATCTTTCCGTCAAGGCTGGTTACCGAGGAACTGCCCTCTATCTTATACTTGCGGTTGCAAGAAGTAAAGAGCACAAGCAGGAGCAAAAAGGGTAAAATGCGGTTCACACTCATTCTAATCATGCAAGAAACGATTTTTGAATTACACCCAGCAAAGGTATTAATATTCCTTATAAACCGGATAGAAAGAAAGGATTTTTCATTCGGTTTACGTATTTTTGCACAATTATAAATTATAAAAATAGAGAAAATATACATGTCAACCTATGCACCTTTTGCCAAACCGCTCTATGTAATGCTGAAACCGGTAGGTGCGGTATGCAATCTGGCATGCGATTATTGCTATTATCTGGAGAAATCCAAACTATATAGAGATAATCCCAAGCATGTAATGAGTGATGAACTTCTGGAAAAGTTTATCGAGGAGTACATCAACTCGCAGACCATGCCCCAGGTTCTATTCACCTGGCATGGCGGAGAGACACTGATGCGTCCGCTGTCTTTCTACAAACGGGCCATGGAGCTGCAAAGGAAATATGCCAACGGACGCACCATCGACAACTGCATACAGACCAACGGCACGTTGCTCACCGATGAATGGTGCCGGTTTTTCAAAGAAAACAACTGGTTGGTGGGCGTCTCCATAGACGGACCGCAAGAGTTCCATGACGAATACCGGAAGAACAAGCAGGGCAAGCCCTCTTTCGTCAAGGTGATGCAGGGCATCAACCTGCTGAAAAAGCACGGTGTGGAATGGAACGGAATGGCAGTGGTCAATGACTACAACGCCGACTATCCGCTGGACTTCTATAATTTCTTCAAGGAGATAGGATGCCATTACATCCAGTTTGCCCCCATCGTGGAGCGCATTGCCCCTCATGGGGACGGACGCCATCTTGCCTCCCTGGCAGACAAGGAAAAGAGCACGCAGCTGGCAGACTTTTCCGTCACGCCGGAACAATGGGGAGACTTCCTATGCGCCTTGTTCGACGAATGGGTAAAGCAGGACGTGGGTACTTACTACATACAGTTATTCGACTCTACCCTTGCCAACTGGATAGGCGAACAACCGGGTGTATGTTCCATGGCAAAGACTTGCGGCCATGCAGGCGTCATGGAGTTCAACGGAGACGTATATGCGTGCGACCATTTTGTTTTCCCCGAATATAAACTGGGCAACATCCATCAGAATACACTGGTGGAGATGATGTACGGAGAACGGCAACAAGCCTTCGGACTGATGAAGCAACAATCTCTCCCCACCCAATGCAGGGAGTGCGAATGGCTGTTTGCCTGCAACGGCGAATGTCCAAAGAACCGTTTTGCACGTACAGCCGACGGAGAGCCGGGACTGAATTACCTTTGTGCAGGATATCATAAGTTCTTCAGTCACGCAGCCCCATACATGGACTTTATGAAGAACGAACTGATGAACCGGCGTCCGCCTGCAAACATTATGGAAGCAATAAGAAACAATGCCATAAAGCCATAAGCCCACAAGCGATGACAATGAAATTCAAAGACATTACTTAATAATTGATTATATGAAGATTACATTTAAGAAAGGTTTGCTTGCGGCCATTGCCGCACTGACAGTCTGCTCTGCGCGTGCAGACGAAGGAATGTGGTTGTTGCAACTGATGAAACAGCAGAACTCCATCGACATGATGAAAAAGCAAGGACTGAAGCTGGAGGCTGACGACCTTTACAATCCCAACGGCGTGTCACTGAAAGATGCTGTAGGTATCTTTGGCGGTGGCTGTACCGGCGAAATCATCTCTCCGGAAGGACTGATTCTGACCAATCACCATTGCGGATACGGTGCCATACAGCAGCACAGCAGCGTGGAACACGATTATCTGACAGATGGTTTCTGGGCCATGAACCGCAGTGAAGAACTGCCCACCCCGGGATTGAAATTCCGTTTCGTGCACCGCATTGTAGACATCACCGACCTTGTCAACGCTAAAATAAAGGCAGGCGAAGTGACGGAAATCGATGCACTGACTTCCCCGTTCCTCAGCAAACTGGCAAAGGAAGAACTGGAGAAGAGCGATTTGAAGGGTAAACCGGGCATTGAAGTGCGCGCACTCCCCTTCTATGCAGGAAACAAATTCTATATGTTCTATTATAAGGTATACAGCGACGTGCGTATGGTTGCCGCTCCTCCCTCCTCGGTAGGTAAGTTTGGCGGTGAGACCGACAACTGGATGTGGCCGCGCCACACGGGCGACTTCTCCATGTTCCGTATCTATGCCGATGCCAACGGAGAGCCGGCTGAATACAGTGAAAGCAATGTACCCCTGAAAACGCCGAAGTTCCTGCCCATCTCCATCAAAGGTCTGAACGAAGGTGACTACGCCATGATTATGGGCTTCCCCGGCAGCACAGAACGTTACCTCACCCAGAGCGAAGTGAAGCAACGCATGAACGCCGTGAATCAGGCAATGATTGATATGCGCGGCGTACGCCTCGAAGTGCTGCGCAAGTATATGGATGCCAGTGACAAGACCCGCATCCAGTATGCCAGCAAGTTTGCCGGAAGCAGTAACTACTGGAAGAACTCCATTGGTATGAACAAGGCAATCATCGACAATGACGTGTTGGGCGCCAAAGCCGAAATCGAGAAAAAGTATGCCGCCTTTGCCCAAGGAAAACCCGAATACGAGGGTGTGGTAGAGAAAATTGATGCCATCATCGAGAAAAGCACCCCCACGCTGCGCCAGCTCTACTATACCAACGAAGCATTGCGCGGTGCTATCGAATTCGGCAGTACCTACCTTATTATGGATAACATAAAGAAAGCGCTCGAAGAGAAGAACGACTCATTGCTGCAAGCTTCGGAGAAGCAGTTGGAAAATGCATACGATGGTATCCACAATAAAGACTACGACCACGAAGTGGACCGCGCCGTAGCCAAAGCCATCCTGCCCGCCCTTGCCAAGGCACTGAACGCCGACGAGCTGCCCTCCTTCTACCAAACCATCAACGGAGAGTTCAAGGGCGACTACAACACATACGTAGACAACATTTACGACAACTCCATCCTCTCCAACCGCAAGAACCTGGATAAATTCCTGGCAAAGCCCACCGTGAAAGCCATCGAGAAAGACCCTGCTACGGCTTACTCGCGCTCCAAGAACGAAAAGCTGCAGGAACTCGGAAAGCAATACATGGAACTGGAAAGCGGAATGGAACTGCTCCACAAGGCCTACATCCGTGGCTTGGGTGAAATGAAACAGCCCGTCCCCTCCTATCCGGATGCCAACTTCACCATGCGTCTGACCTATGGTAATGTAAAATCATACAGCCCACGCGATGCCGTACACTACGACTACTATACCACTACCGACGGTATCCTTGAAAAAGAGAATCCCGAAGACCGTGAATTCGTGGTACCCGCCAAGCTGAAAGAACTGATTCAAAAGAAAGACTTCGGACGCTACGCCATGGCAGACGGCACCATGCCGGTTTGCTTCCTCACGACGAACGACATCACCGGCGGTAACTCCGGCAGCCCCGTCATCAATGGCGAAGGACAGCTCATCGGTACTGCTTTCGACGGCAACTGGGAATCTCTGAGCGGTGACATCAACTTCAACAATGACCTGCAGCGTTGCATTGCACTGGATATACGCTACGTGCTCTTCATCCTCGACAAACTGGGCAATTGCAGTCATCTGATAAAAGAAATGAACATTATAGAATAAATTAAAGCCTCTGAGAGATTACCTCCCATACTGAATGGCATTCAGTCGTATAGTGAATGCCATTCAGTCGTATACTTAACCCTATTCAGTCGTATACTGAATAGCCCCCCTCTCAGATGCTCTTCTAACGCACATCACCATGAAAAGAATCCTATTATCATTATTCATTACATCTTCTGTCCTTGCCGCACACGCCGACGAAGGTATGTGGATGCTCACCGACCTGCAAAAGCAGAACGAAGTAGCCATGACGGAACTCGGACTGCTCATCCCCACCAACCAAATCTACAATCCCGACGGCATTGCCCTGAAGGATGCCGTGGTGCATTTCGGCGGTGGCTGTACCGGCGAAGTCATCTCTGCCGAAGGCCTGGTACTGACCAACCACCACTGCGGCTATGGCGCCATACAGCAACACAGCTCGGTGGAACACGACTACCTGACCGACGGTTTCTGGGCTATGTCCCGCGAAGAGGAGCTTCCCTGCAAGGGACTCACCGTCACCTACATCGACCGGATACTGGACGTGACAGACTACGTAAACGAACAACTGAAAACCGACGACGACCCGAACGGCACCAATTATCTGTCTCCCAAATACCTGAAGACAGTAGCCGACCGCTTCGCCAAGTCCGAAGGCATCGCCCTGACACCCGGCCGCAAGCTGGAACTGAAAGCCTTCTACGGTGGAAACAGATACTATCTGTTCGTAAAGACCACCTATAGCGACATCCGCATGGTAGGCGCTCCCCCCTCCTCCATCGGCAAGTTCGGCGCAGACACCGACAACTGGATGTGGCCCCGCCACACGGGAGATTTCTCCATCTTCCGCATCTATGCCGACAAAGACGGGAAACCCGCCGCTTACAGCAAAGACAACGTTCCCCTAAAAGTGAAGAAACATCTCACCATCAGCCTTGACGGCTATCGCGAGGGCGACTTTACCTTCGTCATGGGATTCCCCGGACGCAACTGGCGCTACATGATTTCCGACGAGGTGGAAGAGCGTATGCAAACCACCAACTTCATGCGCCACCACGTGCGCGATGTCCGCCAGAAAGCTCTGATGAAACAAATGTTGCAAGACGATGCCGTACGCATCCACTATGCCAGCAAGTATGCATCTTCTGCCAACTACTGGAAAAATGCCATTGGTATGAACGAAGGTCTCGTCCGTCTGAAAGTATTGGACACCAAACGTGCACAGCAAGAGGCACTCCTGGCACGCGGACGCTCGCTGAACGACAATAGCTATCAGCAGGCATTCGACCAGATACGCGCCATCGTAAAGCAACGCCGTCCAGCCCTCTACCACCAGCAAGCCATTCAGGAAGCACTGGTGACGGGACTCGATTTCATGCGTATCCCCAGTACCGCAAGACTGGTGTCTGCCTTGAAGAACAAGGACAAGAAACAGATTGCAGCAGCTAAAGACAGCCTTCAGAAGGCAGCCGACCGCTACTTCGCCTCTGTCCCCTTCCCCGAAGTGGAACGTATCGTTGGCAAGGAAATGCTGAAAATCTACATGAAGTATATCCCTGCCGAACAACGCATCGGTATTTTCCAAATCATAGACAAGCGTTTCAAGGGCAACAGCGACGCTTTCATCGACGCCTGCTTTGAACATTCCATCTTCGGCAACAAAGAGAACTTTGCCAAGTTCATCCGCAAGCCCAGCCTCTACAAGATTAATACAGACTGGATGGTCTTGCTGAAATATTCCATCACAGACGGCCTGCTTCAGACCTCCATTGCCATGATGGATGCCAATAAAAACTACAATGCCGCCCACAAGGTATGGGTAAAGGGAATGATGGACATGAAGCTTGCCAACGGCCAGCCCATCTATCCGGATGCCAACTCCACCTTGCGCCTGACCTACGGTCAAGTGCTCCCCTACGCTCCGGCAGACGGTGTGAAATATGATTACTACACCACTCTGAAAGGAGCTATGGAGAAGGAAGATCCCGACAATTGGGAGTTTGTAGTCCCCGCCAAACTGAAACAGCTGTATCAGGCAAAGGATTTCGGACGTTATGCCATGCCGAACGACGAAATGCCCATCTGCTTCATTGTCAACACAGACAATACCGGTGGAAACTCCGGCAGCCCTGTGTTCAATGCCAAAGGAGAACTGATAGGTACCGGCTTTGACCGCAATTACGAAGGTCTGACTGGCGACATTGCCTTCCGTCCGTCCTCCCAACGAGCAGCATGTGTAGACATCCGCTACACCTTGTTCATCATCGACAAATACGCGGGAGCTTCGCATCTCATTGAAGAGATGACGATTAAATAATGATTTAGCGAACAAATCCTCCTCCTATTTTGTTATCATTACAAATAAATAAAAACAGAAAGGAAAAAATTATGGAAAAGTTTGAAGAATTGATACAATCAGAAAAGCCCGTTTTAGTTGATTTCTTTGCAACCTGGTGTGGCCCGTGCAAGGCCATGCATCCGGTACTGGAGGAACTCAAAAACGAAATAGGAGATGCTGCCCGTATCGCCAAAATAGATGTAGACCAGCACGAAGAGCTTGCTGCCCGCTACCGCATACAAGCAGTACCGACATTTATCGTATTTAAGAAAGGTGAAGCCGTATGGCGCCATTCGGGTGTCATCAGCGGTAAGGATTTGAAAGCCGTTATAGAACAAAACTCTTAACAAGAAGAAATGAAGAAGATTATAGCAATGGTTGCCCTCGTGTTTTCCTGCATGCTGGCCTATGCTCAAACAAACGGAGAAGTTATCGTCATGAACAAAGCCATGTTCATCAAGGATGTGTTCGACTATGAGAAATCCCAGGACTGGAAATACAAGGGAAACAAGCCTGCCATCATAGACTTATATGCCGACTGGTGCGGACCTTGCCGCATGGTGGCTCCCATTATGAAGGAACTGGCCAAAGAGTATGCCGATAAAATCGTTGTCTACAAAGTCAATGTGGATAAGGAAAAGGAACTGGCAGCGTTGTTCAATGCAACAAGCATCCCTCTTTTTGTATTCATCCCTATGAATGGAGAGCCTCAGCTCTTCCGCGGAGCAGCCGATAAGGCTACCTACAAAAAGGCGATTGACGACTTTTTACTGAAAACAGAATAGTTCATAATAGAAAGAAAAAACTCCTGACTACCTTTACAAAAGGCAAGTCAGGAGTTTTTGTATCCTATTCACTCAAAACACGATAGGCATCTCTTTCCATTCTCCTCCGTGTAGTTCCATCACCGATTCATATCCAGCTTTCCTCAAGGCACACAAAGCTTCGGGACGTCCGTTGCTTATCCGTTCCGGATAGTGTGAATCACTGTTTACCTGCACACGTACACCCAAATCATGCAGGTAGGAGAAATACCGCTCATTGGGGTAAAAAGTACCCAGGTCATGATAGGCTTTGGTATTGACCTCTACCTGATAGCCGCGACGGGCAATATCTGCGAAATACGCCCTAACCAGCTCATCATACCAAGGCTCGTCCAGCAATCCCGGGCGATAGCATGCTGCATTGTAGTGCATCTTATCGGCATGGCCCACAATATCAAAACCACCCAGCTCAAGCATCCTCGTCAACCTACCATAATAGAGACGGACCACATGCTCCAAGTCACCGCAGAAATGTCCGTCTACAATGGTCTTAAAGGTATCCGCAGGTACATCTACATCCACCACTTCCCCTTTGTCATTGTAGAGAAGATGTACAGAACCAATACGGTAGTCCAACGACAACTCCCTGAAACGGGCGATGGACGGATTACTCGCTTCATTCAGATAATCAATCTCCAGACCGATATACAGTTCGATACGTCCAGCATACTTCTCCTTCAGACGATGGAATTCAGATAGATAGTCGTCCATGATATCCCACTCCATAGTCCATGCCGTAGAAAAAGGCAATGGAGCATGCGATGAAAAGCCATAAGATGTAAAACCTTCACTCAATGCAAAACGCACAAAGTCCTCCATGCCGGCACGCCCGTCACAATAAAGGCTATGGCTATGATAATTCGTCAGATTTCCCACTTTCTCAGTTCTAATTTTTAATTCTTAATTTTCAATTTCGAACTTCAGTTCGATTCTATCTCACTCAGCTCCAGCCAGCGCAATGTTTTTTCGTCAATCAAGTCCGACAATTCCGGCAAACGTTTCGACTTCTCCGTCAGTTCGTCCACAGACAAAGTACCGCTGCACAAAGCCTCTTCAATTGCATTCTTTTCGGTTTCCAGGTCAGCTATCTCCTGCTCCAATTGTTCAAACTCGCGTTTTTCCTTAAAAGACATGCGCCGCTTTTCGTTCAGACGCACCTTCGCCGTCTTGTCCTCCTGAGCCTTGGCGGCTTCTTTCTCTTTCTCCTTTTCCTGATGGACTTTCGCATCTTTCCAGTCGCGATATTGTGTATAGTTGCCGGGAAAGTCGCGGATGTCCCCTTGTCCGTTGAACACTAACAGATGGTCTACCACTTTGTCCATGAAATAACGGTCGTGGCTCACCACAATCACGCATCCTTTGAAATTCTGCAAATACTCTTCCAGCACATTCAGCGTCACAATATCGAGGTCATTGGTCGGCTCATCCAGCACCAGGAAGTTGGGATTGCGCATCAGGACCGTACACAGATAGAGGCGGCGGCGTTCTCCCCCACTCAGCTTGTAGACATAGCTGTGCTGTGTCTCGGGAGTAAACAGGAAATGTTGCAGGAATTGCGATGCCGTCAGCTTCTTGCCGTTGCCCAGTTCTATGACTTCGGCAATGTCCTGCACTACATCAATCACTTTCATCTGCTCGTCAAACTGCAAGCCGTCCTGCGAGTAGTAACCGAAGCGGACCGTCTCGCCAATGTCCAGCGTACCGCTGTCTGCCTGCTCCAACCCCATCAGTATCTTGATGAAGGTCGACTTGCCCGTACCGTTATTCCCTACGATACCCATCTTTTCGTAACGGGAGAAGATGTAGGAGAAATCATCCAGAATCTTCAAGTCACCAAAGGATTTGTACAGATGGTCTGCCTCGAATATCTTACTGCCTATATAAGAAGCCTTAACGTCCAGCTTTACATTGTCGTTGTTGAAACGCTGCTTAGCCACCTTCTCCAACTCGTAAAAGGCATCCTCCCGATAGCGTGCCTTGTGCCCGCGGGCTTGCGGCATGCGGCGCATCCATTCCAGCTCTGTGCGGTAGAGGTTATTGGCACGTTCTATCTCCACAGTCTTGGCCTCGATACGCTCTTGGCGCTTCTCCAGATAATAACTGTAATTGCCTTTATACTGATAAATCTGCCGGTTGTCTATCTCTACGATTTCGGAGCATACCCGGTCGAGGAAATAACGGTCGTGCGTCACCATCAGCAAGCTGAGGTTGTTCCGGCGGAGATATTCCTCCAGCCACTCCGTCATATCGAGGTCGAGGTGGTTGGTAGGCTCGTCCAGTATCAGCAAATCGGGTTCAGTGATAAGGGTATTGGCAAGTGCCACACGCTTCAACTGCCCGCCGGACAGATGTTTTACGTGCTGACTGAAATCACGTATTTTAAGTTGAGACAGAATCTGTTTCGCCTTCTGCTCGTACTCCCAAGCTTTTTCATGGTCCATACGCACCAGAATTTCGTCCAAGCCGGGATGCCCCTCCGTTTCCATGCAACGTTCATATTCCTTGATTAACTCGACAGTACTGTTGCCATGATGGAAGCACGCTTCGAGCACGGTCAGCTCTTCGGGATATTGCGGGTCTTGTTCCAGATAACCCACACGCAAATCACGACGGAAGGAAATGGTGCCATTGTCATACCCTTCCTTGCCGGAAAGGATATTGAGCAATGTCGTCTTGCCACTGCCGTTCTTGGCTATCAACCCGACACGCTGTCCCTCGGACAAGCCCAAAGAAATATTTTCGAATAGTACCAAGTCACCGAACGACTTGGTCAAGTTTTCCACCTGAAGAATTGAATTTACTGCTGCCAATGCTTTAATAGTTGAAAAATGAAAATTGAAAGTTGAAAATCACAGTACCGAGATGACCGGACCTTAGAACAAGGAGCTGTATATCTCCGGCAGATTCACTTTACCTCCTGCCTTTACTTTGCTCCAAACCAGCTTCATGGGGTCTATCCATTCACCGGTAGACGTGTTCAGCAATATGGGCGCTTCCCGGTTTCCGTCCACCAAGGTACGCCATTCCATACCGTCCACTTCATTGGCGAAAATAACACAAAGCGCGATGCCAAAAGCCAGCCATGCATCCTTCTTCTTAGGACCGATGTTGCTTTCTTCCATCATCTGCTGCATCTTGGCAATGTCTTCCTCAGCTCCCTGGAAATCCTTCTTCAACAATTCCTTTATAATAGTATCCACCCACTCGTATGCTTCATTAATCTGGTAGATTTCCGAAAGGCGCACCGGAATTATCTCCGCCGGATACTTCACTCCATCCTTCCGCGTTTCCAGCGAAGCGATAATCTTCTCCGCTTCTGCAACCGGCTCTCCTTTCTTCACCGTAAACGAACATTCAAAGGCAACTTCATCCGCGCCCGTTATCCATAAATGGGAAGTATAGTACGCACCTTCTTCCTCGAACATCTCCTTACTATATGCACATTCCATCCGGCCTATCCTAACCGGAATGGCAGAGGAGTTTTCCCGTAACTCTTGCTTCACGGAGTCCTTGCCATATGTAGCATTCCCTTTGAAAGCCGAAATGCGAAAATTACCGGTCCACTCATTGGGGTTATAAAAAAGGAAAGAGCCTTCCCCGTCCTCGAATTCATTCCAGTCTACCGGATAAGTCATGGAGAACCATGCCCCCGGAGAGATAAATTTCTTGCTTTGTTCCATATATAGACTAATCTTTGCAAAGACAGTTCACACCATCTCAGCTATTTCTCGCAAAGATAGTACAAACCGAATGCAAAATAAAATGAACTTGTCCATTTTTTATGCTGAGGTGCAGCCTATCTTCGGTTTTAGGGCAAAAGTAACATATTACCGCCGTTGATATGCAAACAAACGAAACAAAAAAACAGCCGATTCTCACGAACCGGCTGTTCCAATCATCATCTATGAATGAAGACCATTAGAGCCTTCAATATCTTAACTATATCTTAAAATCCACATTTTGGGCGTAAAGATAATGAATTTGTATCACAAAATAAAATGCAATGAAAAATTAGTTTTGGGCACTGTCCCACCATACGGGTAAAGTCCATACGTCCTCGGCAGCATTCCAAAGTGCAATTGAAGTATCAGCTCCCGGAACAGTGGCACCGATAGCTTGCAGATTGGCCGTATTGTAGTTGAGTTCATGACTGCATTGCTGCCAACGACGGAACTGTTTACCTTGCGGAATATTCTTTTGGGCAGTAGCATCAACGCCATAGCGTGCAGGAATACCCCAGCCTAAGAAAAGCTCCGGATTAAAATCGTAGCGACGCATATCGTTCCAAATTTCCATGGAAAAATGCAATGCCAAACGCTTTTGAGTAAGAATCTTGCCCAAAGTAATATTCTCTTCAGTGCCGATACCATTGTTCAAATAGTTGTCAATATCGGTTTGCGTCATAGGAGAGAACGAGGGGCATGCTTCCAAATTGGCATCTTCACGGCACCACACTTTCAACTTATCGTTCATACCGTCGATACTGGCTGCAATACCTTTCTTATAAGCATTAAAAGCCGCTCCTTTATTACCTTGGTTAAAGAGTACTTCAGCACGTATGAAACAAGCTTCGGCATAGGTTCCAATATAGGTGGGAGAAGACACGCGAGTATAGAAAGTTCCCGATTCGCGAGAGGCATCAGTGCCATCGCGACGATAAAGTAAATCAGGACGTCCTTGATAAGCTTTGCACTGACTGGTACACTCTACATAAATAGTGTCCCCCTTACGGGTAGAAGATTCACTGTCAATCCACCAACCTTTGGCTGCCGAGAAGTTCGAGCGCAACGGTCCGCCGGTAAGGCTGGGACTATCATTGCCAATCATGTCTACACCCATAGAACGACGCCAACCGTTTTTGAACTTCACCTCTGCGGGTGAATTACTTGATTGCTTCGAATATGCCCAAGGTAAAATCTTATCGGCACGCGGATCTTCTATTCCACTTCCGGCAAAATTTGTCAGATTATCGTAAAGCATCTTGGTAGGCATATAGCCGGCATTCATGCCACATACAGAAAAGAGCGGTGAATAATCAACCGGTTCGTCCCATCCCAATACATCATGCGAATTATTGGCATCAATATGATTGAATACGGTATTGTCGGCATTGCTTTGCTGAGCCTTGTCAAGACAAGCCAAGATTTCTGCGGCATCGTATTTCCCTTCAAGATAACTGCCTTCACCCTTTTTAATAAGCTTGTTAATGTAACGTGCTTTAAGTAAGTATGCCAATTTAAGCCACTTGTCTACACTACCACCGTTCCAAATATCGCCTACAGCCAACGAAGCTGTCGCAGACCCTTGCTCTTTTTGGAACATCTCGATAGCGGTGTCAAGATCGGCCAAACAGCCCAAATAGATTGTTTTTCCGTCATTATAGGTAGGAGTAACACCGGCTTCAGCCTCACTCGACTTGTAAGGCATTTCTCCATAAAGGTCTGTCATAAGCATAAAACCATAGGCACGAATTACGCGAGCTGCACCCACATAATGCCAAGCCTCGGCTGCCGTAGCCTTGTCAATCAAAAATGGAATATTTACAGCAGCTCCACAGAACCACCATTGGTAGGGAGTGGTAACGGCACCGGTCTGAGGACTCCAATAAGACATGCTCCAATAAGTACCGCCGTCATAATAGCGTGTCCAATCGCCCATAGACATACTGGAACGCCAAGCAGCAAACTGAGTGGCACTGTTGGTATAAAATTCAATATGTGCCAATCGTGAATCATAGGTCGCATTTCCGGCTGTGGGATTTTCGGGATCGACATTTACATCGAGCCAGTCACTACACCCCGAGAACAAAGTCATAAGGGCACCCACACTACATAATATCATAGATTTGAATAATTTCATATTGCTTCTGTTTTTTAAGAGTTAGAAAGTAAGATTCAAGCCAAACGACATGGTAGAAGTGGCAGGTACACCGCAGTAGTCAAATCCTACTGATGATGAGCCACCTACACCCGCACCGGCGGCAGCCACTTCAGGATCACCGTCGTAATTGGTGATGAGCAATAGATTGGTAGCAGCTACCGATACCGAAGCACGCTTTACAAATCCAATCTTGGAAAGCCACGTTTTAGGAAACTCATAGCTCAATGAAACAGAACGCAAACGCAAAGAGTTGACATCGGTAATATAGTTGGCTGACTCCTTAGAATAATAGTTCTGATAGTAATCCTTAATGATGTTGTAACCACTCATTTGTACTCCATTAAAAGTATAGGTTTTATCGGCTTCCCAAGTATTGGTCACTGGGTCACCATTGGCATTGACACCCGTTACAGTGAGAGAACGATTGCGTACATCGGCAGAGAACTGGCTCACACCGCTGTTATCCATAGCATATTGAGTACCGTTGACCACATCGCCACCTACACGGAATTCCCATAGCATATTGAAAGTAAAATTCTTCCAAGTAAGGGTGTTGTTCAATCCACCGGTAAACGATGACTCACGATTACCTACTGCTACAAGGGTTTTGTCATAAGTAGGCATACCGTTTTTGTCGAGTATCACCTCACCGGCGTCATTACGTTTCCATTTGGTACCGGCAATACCCATAAAATCTCCACCGCTGAACGAGGCTGCCTGCATACCGGCATATTGCACATCGGTAACATACATCACGCCCATACCTTCGGGAAGCCCGTCCAAAGTACCACGATTACCTGCCATGTTCAAGCCAATGTCCCATGTCCAGTCCTTAGTCTGTATGGGAGTTCCCGAAATAGAGAGTTCCATACCTTTGTTATACACATTGCCCGCATTGATACTCCAAAAGATGTAACCGGTAGATTGCGGACCGCGAGGAGCAAGAATCTGATTATATGAATCGTTGGTATAGTAAGCATAGTCTATGTGCAGGCGGTTTTTGAAGAAACTCAATTCCACGCCTATTTCGGTAGACTTGGTCATTTCCGGTTTCAGTTTGTCATTACCGCGTGTCCAAGTATTTCCCACACCTACCGTACCGTCAAGATAGGTACCCGTAGGCCATAAGGCAGTTTCCAATTCGTACACACCGGTATCTTTACCTACCTTGGCCCACGATGCACGCAATTTACCAAAGTTGAGCACACTGTCATCCAGCCAACCGAGTCGCTGCAAGGCTTCAGTAAATACGAATGAACCGCTTACCGAAGGATAGAAGTACGAACGGTTTTCAAGAGGAAGAGTAGAAGTCCAGTCATTACGACCGCTCACAGTGAGATAGAGCATATTTTTCCATGATGCACGGAATTCTCCAAAAGCTCCTACCAAACGTTTCTTAGTAGCTGCATGTGTGAATTGCTTATTGTCTTTACTGGCATTGGCGTATGAGAAGAAATCAGGAACGGAAAAGTTCCAAGCCATCATCGAGCTACGGTCTGTCTTGGTTTCGTCCATTGTGGCACCCAACAAAAGATTCAAATCGAAATCACCGAACTTATGGCTCATGTTCGACATAAAGTCATGGCTCATATAGCGGAACTGCTGGGTGTTGTCACTCATCATACCTTTTTGCCACACTTGTTTAAGCACGCCATTGGCAGCCAAACGGTTGGAAGCAGTTTGGGTATAACGGTCAATACCTATTTTATAAGAAACAAACCACCATTTGGCAATATCGGCTTTTATACTGAGCATCCCATTGAAACGGTCGATGTCGTCATACATGTGGTTACGATTGACAATCCAATAGGGGTTGTCGCGTTCGTCCCATGGATCAAGACGATCGCCAAACAAACGATAACGGGTACCATCCTCGTTCTGATAGTGGGTCATTCGGTCGAAAGGAGACCAGTTGTACACACCATAAAGAGCACCATTACCACTCGAATTATAAAGCCCGGCACCCGTCAAAGTACGGTCCGTATGAGCATCGCTATATGCGGCACTGGCGTTAAAGGTAAAAATCCCCACCTTCTGCTCACCATTGAAACGGAAAGCATATTTCTTGTATCCGGTCTCGGGCACAACACCTACCTGATCATAGTAAGACCCTGAAAGATAGAATTTACTATTCTTGGTACCCCCGGCTACACTGGCACTTTCATCGAAAATGTTTCCGCCTTGAAAGAAATCACCTATGTTATCATAAGTAGCTGCGTTCGACTTCTCTCCCCACGAAGTATAAGCAAAGTCATTAAACACAGTACCAGTATAGTTCTTCTTTGAATCATATTGGTCTTCCATATATCCACGGGCATATTGGCGTTGCGTTTGCGGCAGGTTCTTTACCCATGAAGCAGTAAACTTAGAATTGATATTCACTTCAACCACGCCCTCTTTACCTTTCTTGGTAGTGATAAGAATAACTCCGTTGGCTGCACGTGAACCGTATAAAGCGGCAGCTGCAGGGCCTTTGAGCACCGACATACTTTCTATATCTTCGGGATTTATATCCATCAAACGATTGGAAGTAGTAGAGGCAGAACGCATGGAACCATCGAAAGCCGAATTGCCCACCACTGATGAAGAGTTATCAAAAATAACACCATCCACCACAAAGAGCGGCTGATTGTCTTTGCCTTCAGCACCCGACGTTCCTCCACGCAATATAATCTGAGCGCCCGCACCAGCGGCACCGGATGACTGAGTAACATTCACACCGGCCACTTTCCCCGAAAGGGATGAAATAGGATTGGCAGTTTTCATCTTCATCAATTCATCCGACTTCACATCCTCCATTGAATATCCCAAAGCTTTGCGCTCTTTCTTGATACCCATTGCCGTCACAACCACTTCGTCCAGCGCTTGCGAGTCATCTTGTAAACTCACAGTATAAGTAGTGGCGTTCGTCACCTTCAATGTCACTGTTTTGTACCCAATGAAAGATACCTCCAATGTGCTACCCACCGGCGCCTCTACAGAAAAATTTCCATCAATATCCGTCACAGCGCCGGTACCAGAACCTTTTACTAACACGCTGGCGCCGATGATGGGTTCGCCTGCCGCATCTAAAACTTTACCTGTGATTTTCTTGGCTTGCTGAGTACTTTGGGAACTTAGCACACTTTCAACAGCTGCATTAGCAGCAAAAGGTGCAGACACCCCAAACAATGCAAGCAACACTAATGATAAGCAATAATTTCTTTTCATAAGCTCTATTATTTGGATTTGTTTGCAAACATATGAATTAATTTAGAAATTCTATCATCAATCGAATTAAAAAATACTAAATAAATATTAAAACATTTGCATTTATATTTTTGCAAAGTTTTAAATATCTATTTAGTAATTATTCAAAGCATTAACTCTTAATCATATTAATGCCGTACTTGTATATAATATATCTCAATGATGCGAAAAAACGAAAAACACATCACATTTATCATTTATATATAGCGATGTTTTGAACTATTTGATTTACGCATTAAAGCATATTCATAAATCTTTTTATATAAAAAGAACTTGATTACGTGGGGATATTGGTATGGATAAGGATTCTAAAAAGCAAATTAGTTAAAATGATTCATAAGTTCATCAAAAAATAGTGTTAGACTATTAACAATAATAAATTCCATCATTAGTGTCCCGTTAAAATGGGACGAGTTAAACAATTAATCAAATAGCCCCGGAATAAGGGGATTATTTAGATCTTTGACATCATTGAAATTAGTCTTATCGAACAGGTCACGCAAGTGGGTTTTGTCAGTCAATGATATGCTGAGAATTTGCAAAACTTCATAGGTTGAGCGTTTCAACTTCATATCATGTTGGACAATAGCCACAAGGCAGTATGTGATAATAGCCACACTGATTTGTATGCGAACAGCGTTCTCTGTTGTGCCCCAAAATTTCTTTATCTTGAGATGCTGCTTGAGCCATTTGAAGAACAGCTCGATTAACCATCTTTTCTTATAAAGATTGGCGATATCCAGTGCAGAAAGTTGTTTTGCATTTGTCAAAAAAGTGAACTCACGGTCATCTTCTTCATCGTAATATCGGACGAGTCTGAATGACTCAGGATATTTCTTCTCGGAGAGATAGCCGGTCAGTTTCACTTCCGCATCTGTCATTATATTCTTTGGCATTCTTCGCTTCCATTGGACTGTCTTATACTTTAAATTCGTCTTGGCTCTGACAACAAAGAAAGAGTCTGTAAGATGTATCTTATAGAGTTCTTTAAAGGAATCATAAGCCCTGTCGAAGATATAATAAGCATTTGGTTCATAATGGATTGAAGACAGTAATGTAGAATCATGCTTTGATGCAGTGGTTACGGTATAGAAGGCAGGAACTTGTGCTTCAATGTCATATAAGACATGAGCCTTAACTCCTCCTTTCTTGTTTCGGAACTTTGCCCATGGGAATGTTGCAAGACATAACGGAATCGTTGTTGAATCAAACGCATATTTCTTTCCGGAAATGTCAAGGATGTTGGTCGTCCGCTTCTCGCAGGCTTCCTTCATCATATAGAATGCAAATTCTTCAAAAATTCTATAATCACGGTTCCGGTTGGCTGTCGCAAGAGTTGTCTTGGCTATCGGTTCACGACCTAACCCAAGATG
>ERZ507003.209-NODE-209-length-43692-cov-19.437587_pt1 | contig 43692 bp, 61 predicted proteins | sample MGYA00513166_ERZ507003 | MGnify/ENA metagenome assembly ERZ507003
CTTTCTATTGTAAGTCATTTTCAGTCAATTAGCAATATTCTTAATTTATAAAAATCACCTTGCTCAAAGAAAAAGAATCAGAACAAGATGTCTGATTCTTTTCCCTTATTATTACTGATACTGTGCCAAGTCTAGCTTCATAATAAAAAAGTAAAGGTCACCATATTGTCCTTTGTAGCCAATATCATGTCCGTTTATTGTCACCTTAGTAACTGGTGTTGCATCTGGCAAGGCAATCCAACAAGCTTGCTGGGCTCTGACAAATTCATTGTAATCTTCAAAGGAAGTGTGTTTTTCTTGCTTGGCAGTATTTAAATAAGTTACTTCAATCATTGAGGGACCTCCTTATAATCCTTTACCTAAGGTCTAGATTACGCTTCCTAGAGAGCAAAGTCAATCATGACGACTTAAAAAACAGCAGGCTGGGCCATACAAATAATAGAAGGTCACTTAATGCCAGATCATGTTCATATGCTAGTAAGTATACAACAACGAATGAGTGTGGCTAGTTTTATGGGATATTAAAAAGGTAAAAGTGCATTAATGATGTTTGATAGAAATGCCAATTTAAAATATAAATTTGGAAACAAACATTTTGGGGCAGAAGGTTTTTATGTAAGTACGATAGGACTTAATGAAGCCACAATTAAGAAATATATCTAGGAACTAGTGAAGTATGATACCGCATTGAACAATTAAGTGTGAAAGAATATAAAAATCCCTTCAGTGATAACGGTAAGTAATGCGTCTGCCTCTTTGAGAAGCTTATGACGAATAAAAGAAATAAAGGCTTGAACAAAGTGAAAGACTTCGTCTTAAGACGCTGGTTACTATTATGGACTTATAGCCCTTAATCAAACTACCCGTGAATTAAACTGCACCCCAAAAATTAGACAGAGAAAATCTAACTTTTGGGGTATTTTTATTACTTGAATATACGATATAAGATAACAAAAAACATCGATTGATGACTTTTTCAGTGGAATCCCTATCCGGTCCTCTCTAGATGTTAGCTTTTCATCACCCACTACAGTTGACTGAGAGCTGAGAGCAAAAAAAGAAGACCCCTAGGATCTTCTTTCTATTTAAGTTCTACTTAAATTATTTTACTGTGCGGGAAAGTTAATCGGTTTTTAGATAAGTACATAATAGGAAGAAAACCTATTAAATAAGGATATATGCGCGTAAGATATAGAATGTAAAACACTCATAAAGTTACTAAAGTTTACACTTATTGCCCCTTATTTGCCCCTTTTTAAATATAAAAAAGAGCTATGAGATAACCTCGTAGCTCTTTGCCTATGATGGACTTTAATTATAACACAAATAAATAAAAAACGCACCAGACCCCGTAGAGTTACTGGCACTTTCCTAGGTATATTATACCAAATAAAAAAAGCCCCAGCAAATGCTGAGGCTCGACCACTACTGCCATGATATCCCTATTGCAGCCTGAGGGGAGGTGATATACTCCTTTTATTTTATTTTGTTTCGTGGTCTATTTATTACATTTCCGTGCAATCGTCCAAGTACTGATCTTCAACCCATTGCGCACTGTCTGGGTGGTTGATTCGAGACCAGCCGTTTAGTTTCTCGTAAACACGGACTCGTGTGCCTGCTGGGAGAAATTCCTTGTCTTGGCTATCGATGCGAGGACCAGCTTCAACGTAGTAGTCAGTGGTAAGTGTACCTTCATAGTAAGGCTTGTCTGACTTTTCTAAACGTGTATTAACATCTAATTCACGCTCAAATTCGCTTTGGGCTGGTGCTGGAAGAGGTGTTCCGCTTTCACGGAAGACAATTTCACGAGGACGACCGTTTAGATCCCAGATATAATTATAGTCGTTTTCAGTCACGCCGTCCATTCCGTAGTTGCAGTGAATAGCTGTACTATCACTGGTCATAATTAATACGTGCCCAAATGCACCGAGAGAGCTTGAGCCGTCACGAGGTGCCCAAATAACGACATCTCCACGTTGGCCATCAAACGTGCCATCTACAGCGTCAAACACCTTCGCATAGCCAATTGCTGGTAGTGCTTGTTGAAGTGACTCTGTGTTGTTATTTAAGCTGATTTCAAATGCATAGCTTACCGCTGATGAGCAGTCAAATTCAATGCGTCCATCTCCGTCAGCATCATTTCCGTAACGGTCGCCCATGTCGTAATGTACTGGGATTGATTGTAAGTGATACATACGTGCGATACTTGATTCAATTTTACTCATTGTTAATATCTCCTTCGTTCAATTAATCTTGTTTTGGTTCGTGGTAGCCCAAGGCTTGTTCACTATCTCCAAGACCCTTAGTCGTTGGGTCTGTAACGATACCCAAAATTACCAAGATCACAACGAAAGTATTAACACCCTCTTGGATATTGTGTGGAATCTCAAGTCCGAATTGTTGCAACATCAAAAAGATTGCTGAGATAAGAGCTACCAAAGTAGCTTTGTTTTGCAAACGTAGTTTAAAATTAATCATTGTCTTCTTCCTCCTCGGTAAGATTAAATTTATCCTTATCAATATTTTTCTTGACAAATCTGTCAATGAAGGGAATTTCAACCCCTAGAGCCGATAAGCTAGCCAAAATACTAGCCCCGTACGCTGATAGCATGGCGAAAATAAAAGCATCCATAGCACCGCCTAGATTCATGAAAACCATAAACGGATAGGATACCATTACGATAATCAACATAGCCGTGTGGCTAACCAGTCCTTTTCGAAACCTACGGCTCGAAAATTCATGAAAAGCCCATGACCTTGAAACGCCCAATACGATATCAGCAACGATAACAAGCATGAGTAGGAACACCCAGAGGTGTTCGTCTATGCCATGCTCATAGAAATCTTTGACGACTTCAAACACGCCAAAGATGCCATCTGGTTTGTGCATTTAATGCTCCTTAAAACATTTATTTAACCCCCATTTTTAAACGCTTTACGCCTGTGTAGTATCCGCCAAAATTTCATCCTCTACTTTATAACGCAAGTCACGCAATGCACGTTCGTCTGTACGCATTTCTTGACGGTATTTAGCATAGAGTTCAGCGTTAATAAGATTCTCTTGAACGCTAGATACCGCATTCTCGTCAATGCTGATGTAGGTCTGTTTAACTAGAACTGTAGCTCCTTCTTCTACGACGTTAAATTCTGCGTTGATTGTGCGTTGCTTTGTAATTTTTAGTGACATGATTATTTTCCTTTCTTTATTCTTCGACCGTTGGATATTCATCTTCTGTGATGTAAGTGACTGTTCCTGTGTAGACAGCATCTCCAAAACTTGGGTTTGAAAAAAATATATTTCCATTAGATTCAAAATGCCACACTGCGCAGTCCTTGTGTTTGTTTAAATCGTTCTTGTTAGCAACCAAATGTGTTTGCACACAAGGCTTGAACCCATTTGGAATTTTCTCTCCCAAATCCTTGTATTCACCTTCGACGACAGAATAGGTGCCTCTGATTAAACTTAAGGTTACTACATTCCCTTTCCGAACCACATTTGCTTTGACACCATATCCTATCGGGATTTCTTTTTTAACAACAGGTTGGTTGGTTTGCACGAACTCAACCCAATTTTCAACGGTATTCTGCGTTAGTGTTCGCTTGAAGAATCTACCAGAGCTCGTTGTTAGCGATTGATGGATACCACCCAGACCTTCTATTACCTCTAAGAGTCCTACTTGTTCTGCAGGCTTAGGTTTGCTGATTGGGTAGTTCTTCATCGTACTCATTACCGAGAAGAAACCTGTCGTCCTATAGTCATCGAGGTTTGTGTTGTTGTATTCGATAATCGCAGCACCTTGAACTTCTGTAAGCTGGTGGTGCTGAATTGGCTTTGAACCTGAATAAATCAATCCATTGACATCGAGCGCCCCGTTTTCACGGTATTTACCAATACCAACGCCTTGTTGATCATAGGTCATGATAGTTTTATCGGTCGGCACTGTAGCTTGAAATTCCGAGGGCGAAAATCTATCCTCTAGTTTGCCTGTGACTATGAATGAGGTATCTGCGGGATATTCTTTGCCCAAATTAGCATTAGATGCCTTAAATTCAGAAATGCTTGACCATTCACCACCAGCTTGCCCATTATCTGCTACAGCATTGCTCGTTCCAACTTTTGTTGTTGTAAAAGTCAGCTTCATGGTATTTTTTTGAACGCCATTCACACTTAGTGGCGCTATTTTAGCAAATCTCTTGATGGTTAGCGTGTCTGACTTCGAGCCACTTCTGGAAACTTCAAATTTCAGCATTGGGCTGAAATAGAATAGAAATGTTATTTTTACCTCTTTCCAATCAGACCAAATCCCACGAGAGTCTTGAACTCTCCCTCTCAATGTCATTTGAGTGTCTTTGTTTACAGCAACCTCCCGGAATACCCCGCCATTCGTAGATACAGAATTACTGGCACCAACGATTTCAGCGTAGTACCCAGCTATTGTAGCTCCGTTTTTTGCCTGCGTTCCGTTGAAGACGACCTTCACAAGCGACATTATGGACACGAAATGTGTTGGCTCTGGAATTATCCTTTGAGTCGTTGGATTTGTATCTGTCAAGGTAAACCCAGTGAATGAGGGTTTCATGTTGTCTGTAACAACGCTTGCTGTTAGTGTTGTTGACTGCGTCTGAATCAATTTGCCGTCTACATAAGTATCGACATATATGGTGCCTCGGCCAGTTGTTGCATCTGGTATGTCGTTTGCGAAATCCGCTGGGATTGTCCACCTAAACGATGTTCCAACGTTGTCAGCAATTTTACCTTGCTTATTGCCCCAAAAATAGCGCAGTGTGTGCGTAGCGCCAGCTAATTTCCTATCAATAGTGATATCTACTTGATTGCCAATGAACCCTTCCGAAACGCTAACTGAACTCCCTCTTGGAATAGTTGTCAGTGTTATGCCTTGGTTGCCGATGTCTAGGTTACCAGGGCTGTATCCACCTGAGCCATTGAAATGTGCACGCACACCGAAGGCACCAGACCCATCATCAGCATGACGAACAGTAATTGTGCGGTCAATCAACTGTATTTCTGAGTTTCGATTAAGCATCGCTGGACTACCAGAGTAGTCGATTCGTTGACCAAAACCATCAACATACCCAGAACATTGATAGCTTGCAAATGTCCACCCTTGATTCAGCAATGCTAATCGAATACGGACATCACTTGTATTGGTTTGGATATTCTGTCCAACTTGGTCAATCCACAGCCTAATGCGATATCCACGGTCATTATTTGACCAAAATTCTACCATGATTAACTACCTCCCACATATCTAATCACGTTCCTGTCAGGATTGATGAAGTCTTGCTCTTCTCGATAGCGACCAATCTGGATAGTTTTAGAGAAAATACCGTTCTCGATGTGGATCACACCTTGTGAGATGTACATGACCTCATTACCAGCTGAGAACATCGAAATACGGCCATTTGGGCTGAACAACATAGAGCTAGAGTTATCGGTTTTACCGATAACAAGCCCCTCATTTGATGAAGTCATGTAGCTGTCGATGAAGTTCCAACGCTCTGACATATTGTTCAGATTGTTCTCTAGTTTTGCGACACGAGCACTGGCATCAGCAAGGTTCTTCTCAGCTTGTGCCCGATTAGCGTTATTTGCGTTGACGAAATCTTGGTAAGCCTTCACCCATTGATTAAGTATCTCAAGAGAGGCTTTGGCCTCAAGCTCGGCTTGTACCACAGAATTAACTTCGTTGAGCTTGTTGAGCTGTGCTTGTGTCAAAACTTGGTCGGCTTTGGAATCGATGTCATCCTGTACATCTTCAATCGCAGGGGTCCAGTCCGTTTTGACTGTTCCTTTTTCGATTTTTACTTCCCAAACAGATTTGCTAGCCGTTTTGTGATATGTGTTGACACGTAGATGATAGTTCCCTGTTGGTTTAACCCAAGTAATCGGCGTTCCTATAGTTCCTGTTTTTAAATCAGATACAATCTGATAATTTTGGTATTTATCATCAATCAACCAAAGTGTCACATTGTCACTCTCGACATTTGCATTGTGCAGAGCAGTAAAATTACCGTCTGATTTCGCGCTAATAAGATATTTTTGATTTTGCTCTAAGAAGACAGAAGTTTCGGTTTTGTATAAAACATTATTATCAAAATTCGTTGGTTTTCTGTCGGGTTTAAAAGGCCCTTTCGAACCTTTTAAGAGATTCCGACCACCAACTGACACGCTACCAGCCGTGTCATTCCACGAATAGTCGGCTGGATTAGTGCTATTTGCTTTATCGAAGTTAGTACATACACCCAGATAACGCTTAGTGCCGTCTTGTGTCAAACTGAAACCAGTTCGGCCATCGCCACTATCCGCATAAGCAAAATGGATATAGGGTGTTCGTCCGTCTGCTCCAGCTTTACCTGGAACACCATCACGCCCATCACTACCTTTCCATTTACTCCACCGGTAATCTTGTGGGTTTCGGCTATTCGTAGTGCTGAAATCTTGGTACATACCGATAAAAGCCTTGTCAGTATCGGTCTGGCTAAAACCACTACCGGAGACCGTGTCAGCGTAGGCTATGTGGGTGTACTGGGTTTTACCGTCAGCACCCTTAACACCGGGTAGCCCTTGGTCCCCTTTGGGGCCTTGCAAGCCTTGAGGGCCTTGTGGTCCTGGGTCGCCTTTGTCTCCCTTAACACCATTTCGACCATCCGAGACATTTAAAAAAGTAACCTCTTCCGAAGCTACTTCTTTATTATCTACCCACGCTGAAACCGTTAAGGCTGTCGGTTGGGTAATCTGAGATGCTACCATGTCGTAGGTCATGCCCACATACTTAATAGCACCGTCGATTACGAAACGCCATGTAGCGTTAACGATTTTATCACCTTGTTTCAAGACTGGTCGAACAGTCGAACGACCAACCCCGTTTTTAAATACTGTGCCGTTGGTAGTCGTGATCTCGACACGATATGGTAGAGATTTGGAAACAATCTCATCAATGCGTTGTTGCAAACTGCCAGACGGTTTATTGTCCAGCCTTCTGAAATTGGTAAACACAACTGAATTATTAAGTGACATGTCAAAACTGATTACCATTTCAGACACACGAGCTTCGAGGGCTAACCCACCTCTAAAATTATTATTAATAATCTTGACGGTGTCGCCTAAGTTAATATCCTTGTAGTTTTCAATGAAACTGGATTGGATATCGACGGTGTAGGTCATGAGTGGATAAGCATACTGTTTGATGGTACGCAAGGCGTAACCTTTCAAAGCATTGACATCTTTGTACTCGGTTTCAAAATCCTTACGTGTCCAGTTATCTGCATTACCTGGATTCATGGTAGATGGGTAGCGTTCCCTAGACAGCGGGGCGAATACTAAACTATTGCCACGCCTAGAATAAAACTCTACTTGTCCTAGCTCGTTCTTTTCCTCAAACTCCACATCATTCAGATTGACACTGTCTTGCCCGATAAAATTACCAGCGTTGAAAAGTTGTGTTTTATCACTGGTGACTTGGACACCCTTTAACTCGTTTTGAAAATAAAGGACCACATCACCCCTAACTTTACCAATCCCGTGGTGGTTTTCGTCTGGTTGTTGATAGATGTCGATGATAAAACGTTTTAAAGTTCCATCTCGGTTTAATTCCGTTCGAAATGCCATTTCAGCATCAAACTTAGACATCAAACTTCGTAACTGTGCCAATCGTGTATCTTGTGCTTCAAACTCAACTTTTCGAGTTTTATCTGAGACTTCATTGACACCGATTTCCATATTCGCAAAACCAAGATAACCCATGTCGTTCAGATACCAAGCTAGTGTCTGTGCATTGTCACTCTTGTAAGGAATTGCCCCTTCTTGTGCTAATTCAAGATTGGTGTTGTTACACGTAACTTGAAAACTCGTATCATTTTCGATTAATTGCGATACATAAAAAACATGGTAAGTGTTATCGTAGTAAAACGAAACAAGCATATCATCATTGATGTATTTAACATCGTCATGTAGCTTCCCGTCTACAATTTTAGGAATTATGAAATCGAATGTACTAGTTGCGTATTCAAGATAAGTGTGCCATTGACTGTTTGAGTATGGCAACATGCCAGGAACGTTATTATTCAACGCGCACACTTTCCGCATGTTCTTGTCATGAATCCAAATTTGCATTAAACATAACGCTCCTTCCAAGTAATTTCAATAGTTGGGTCAGTTCTTACCCAACTTGATGTGTAGATGTCGATTTCAGTTTCACCAGTGCCAATGCTAAACGGCTCGGACAAGTAAGTTAGCTCATTAAGAGCAGGCAGATTATCAACGTAAGTTTTACCTTTAGCCATGTCTACTTCGAGAATAGAACCTTTACGGAAACGGTTAGGGATGTCTTCTTCCTTCTCTACGTGATGCTTTGCGTAAACAAAACTATCCAGATACAAGTGTGTGATCAACGGCCAATCTTTGATGCCGAAAATACCAATATGGATTTTAGCTGATTTTTTCCCTTTAATCTCTGGCACGGTGAACTTAGGATAAGACCCTTGCCAGTAAAATTGAAGAACATCATCAAAGCGTTGAACATCCGACCAACCTTGTGGTTCATTGAATGGGTTAGCAGTTGAAACGTGTGTCCCGTAGAAATGTTTTCTATCGAGGACTTTATAACCACCTTTGCCATCTCCTGCTAGGAAATTATAATGGCAGTCAAAACCATTAGTGTGTTTGTAAGTTTCTACACCGTAGAGAAATACACCGTTTGCGTCTGTTACAGATATTTTGATGAAACCGAATTGATTTGCAGCACCCAGCCACAATATTTGTCTCCACCAAAAATATTCATACAACGAGCCTTTTTGACCATTACTATCTGCCGGAATCTCCCATGTTAACGAACTACCTCGTAGGTATTTATCCCCACCACCAGTGTTTGTTAAGGCAATGTGTGGTCTGCCCCAATTGTTTTCGATAGCAAGAGTGCCATTGAGTGAGTGACTATCATCATTAAAACGCCCTTGATTTTTCGCACCAACCGCAAAACCGTTGGTGATCCAGTTATTAGAAACATAGTCGAACAGAATTTCAGATTGTTTAGCTGTACGGGTATTGGCTTCATTAGGGTTTCCAATCTCATAGCTTTCGCTAGAAGACTTCACAATCCCAACCCAGCCATTATCTGAGTTAAATTTCAGCTTAATATCTGGGTAAGTTTCAGCCGTACCAAAGTTCTTCAACGTAGCCTTGTAGTGACCAGTAGAGACTTTCTTAATACTGCCGTCCTTGGTTTCACCGTCGCTACTTACCAAGGCTTGTGCCTTGTTCTCACCGTAGCTTTTCGGAACATCGAATGTAACCGTTACCGTTGCAGTAATCGGTGCGGTGTTCTTATCCACGGCAAGCGACGCTTGACCAGACGGAATAGCTTCCCAAACCTTGTTAGGATCATCACCGAAAATCAATGGTTTAGGTTTATCTACGTTGAGATAACCGCCTAGCGTTTCAGCGATGGTGTTAAAGTAGTCGTAGTTGCCTATGAGGGCAAACGATACTTGAATTTGCTTAACGGACAAGGTGCTATATAGGAATTGCTGACCATAACGCCTACGTCCTTGGTCTTGATAGTTGTTATTGAAGTTAGATGCCACGTTTTTTGTGACATCCACTGGAACGGTACGACCTTGCCCCTCATTGAATAATTCGGTTAAGTTTTTACCGTCAAAAATGACTGACATTCCTATCAAATAATGCTACCTCCTAGCAACGCTTGTCTGCGTTCGTAATCGTTTGTTGCTTTTGTCATAAACGGTGCGAGACCGTTTGACACACTTCTACCATCAATAACGTTTCTGATCTCGATTGGGTTAGAGCCATTGGTTACTAATTGACTTAATAAGCCAATCATGACATCCAATTTATCTTCGAGGACAGAAACACGCTCACGGTCTGAAGTGTTATCGTGATTGCCTTGTGGAGCATCACCGGCAAAACGTGCCACTGCTTCAGTAAGTAGTCGCCACGCTCTGCCACGTTTGGCGATATCTGTTGGAATAACGTATTCTGGCATGTCGCCTTCAGCCAATTCATAAACGCCATTCTTGTGGACTAGACCACCGTTAGCGTAGCCATGCCCGTGTCCGATAACCGCAAGCATATTCCCACCGTAACGAGATTTCGCATAAGCGATACCAGCCAAAAGGTTATCATAGCCGTTGAAGATGTTTCCATGACCTTTATGCTTGAATGAATTAAATGTACTGGATGTTGTTTGTACCAAACCTTTGGCAAGGTCTCCAGTCAAGGTGTTGATATCGACATATCCACCTTGGACGGCATTAGGGTTACCGCCAGACTCACTTTGAATTTGTCGCAACCAAGCCCCGACGTATTCTTGAGTGGTAGGCAATCCATTGGCTTTCAGTGCTTTTTCAACTGATTCACGCCAACGAGAAACGCCAGTCCCTTGTGGGTTATCTTCACCGCCACCCGCTGGGCTTAGCAATGGACCAAGAGTTTTCTTAATCCAGTCAAACATGCCCCCAACTTGGCGTTTAATCAAAGTTTGAAGTGGACTGTTACGGTCTTTAAGTGGTTTACTATTGTCTTCACCACCGCCACCGCTATCACGCACCCCAAAATCAAGGAAAGTAGCAGCGTTAGAGATATGATGGCCTGCATATTGGTGATACTGACCATTCCCCCCGTAGTTGTATTCTTCACCGTCGTAAGTATCGCCATGTACAGCAGTGACAAAGTCAACGTGGTTGCTTGAAACTGGACCGCCAGTGTAGACCGCTACCGTACCCGGTTTTGGTCTACTTAAGTGTGGTACGCTTGCAGAAATCCATTGGTTACCATTACCGAGGTGACTAAATAGACTAGGTTTAACACCAAGGTTTGCCAAACGACTGGCAACGAAGGATACACACTCACGATAGAAGTAACCCCATGGGTCAGCACCAGCATCTTTAGCCTTGTCTTTGAAACGGTAGTCATCACCTTTAGCACCCATAGCAACAGTACCTTCATCCATTGAAGCACTGGCCATTGACCAAAGCTCTTTCCACCAGTTCTTAGCTTCTTCGACTGGTTTCTTGTACAAAGCATTACCGAGGGGGTTAAACACACCAGCTAACTTGTCAGCATTAGGGCTGAATTTCTTAGCCAATGATCCAACGGGGTCTTTAACAACGTCGGTGACAAACTCAATCATTTTCATGAATTTATCGACACCGTTTTTCATTGTGTCCCACACTGAGCCAGCTACATTAGTAGCCGTATCCCAGATTTTAGACCAGAAACCAGTTCCTTTGGCAAACGCTCCACGCTCAACACCCATAAGCATGGCCAGTTCACTAGCATTGATGACTTCCGAACCAGCTGGCAAGAGGTATTCAACGTTGCGACCTTGTGGTAAGAATGACTTACCGTTAGGCAAGATTACCATCTCTTGGTTGTTGGTTTCTGGGCTATCGTAGCCGTCGTTAAGAGTAGCTAACGTAGGCTTGGTGATTGGGTTTCGGTATGAGCTAAACATACCGGTACCGCCGGCAAACTTAACTTTCGGAATTTTAGAGATAGCTTCTTTACTACCACCGAAATCAGAAATCAGTTTGTTAATACCGTCAATACCAGCGTTTGGCAAGGCAATGACAGCATTAATACCATCACCGGCAAGTTTCTTCATGCCGTCCCACATTTCGCCAAAGCCTTTTTTAACGTTATCCCAAGTGTTCTTGAAGAAATTACCAATATTGGTTAAGGCGTCCGTGATTAGCTTGGTAATATTAACACCAAACTTCTCTTGTGTTAACGCTCCGATTTCATCCCATTTTTTTGATAGGAATTTTTTAGAGTTTTCCCAACCATCAAACCAGTTCTTATTGATGCCCTTATGGTGCTTGTCAATATCCTTACCAAGAGCAGTCATTGCTTCCGTAGCATTGCCCTTGATGTTCTCCCATGTTTTAGATGCGAACTTCTTGACATTGTCCCACTTTTCGCCCCAATCTTTCTTAAGGTTACTCATGTGTTTTGCAACGCCTTTAGCCATATCTTTAACATGGTCCACAGTGCTATCGACAAACTTCTTAAACGGTTTGTTATGCTTGTACATCAACTCAAACCCAGCGACTACTGGATTAGAGATTACAAGCAACTTCTTAGCAGTATTGGTAAAGGCTTTAATACCTTTCTCACCACCAGTGAAGTAAGTCTTGGTCTTTTCAAAACCTTTCTTGGTGCTCTTGGTCATTGAGTCCATCGCACCCGTCCAAGTTTTCTTCATGCCATCCCATGTCTTACCAAGCCACTTGCCAGCATTAGAAAAACCGTCTTTGATATTTTTAACAATGCCATCAACGAATTTCTTAAATTTCTTATTATGCTTGTAAATTAAAGCAAAAGCCCCAGCAATAGGATTGGCAATAAATAAAAGGACTTGTTTCCAGTCCTTTTTGAAGAAATCAATGATTTTGCCAAAGATTTCTTTTGTGACTTTGAAGATTTTATCAAAGGCTTTTTTTGCAGCCTTGAACATATTATCGACAAACTCTTTGAATTTCTTATTGTGCTTGTAGAGTAGCACTAATGAAGTAATAGCTAGCGTTACGGCAGTAACAATCAACCCAATAGGGTTAGATGCAAGGGCTAGGTTCAATAATTTTTGTGCTGCTGTCATTCCGACTGTCGCAGTTCGCCATGCGTGGATACCTTTGACCACTGCCGTAATACCGAGAGCAACCTTAGAACCTACAAAATAAGCAGCAAACAAAGAGCCGACTGTTTTAATAGCCGTCTTATGCTCGGCAATACCGCCCAAAGCCTTGGACAATGATGTTACTGGTCCTTTAGCCTTCTTACCATTGCCAGTCATGAGGTTAAACGCACCAGCGACGCCTTTAATCATATCGACGGCGACTTCCCAAACACCACCAGCAAAGTCTTTACCAATGCTAAAAACTGCACCTAAACTGTCTTTGGTTTCCTTGAAGAAAGCTACAATTTTAGGGGCGTTGTTAGCGATGCTCTTGCTCAGATTATCGACAAACTTATTGAGACCGTCCATTAAGCCATTAAGTTTATCTGTACCGTCACCGAGATTAAATACTTTAGAGAATGCGTCCATGATAGTTCCTAGACCTTTGGAAACATGCTCCCCTAAATCTTTAAATTTAGTTTCAGTGTTAGGATCAGCAACCCAATTACCAATCTGTTGCAAGAATGGGTTTTTCATTTTATCGATTGGGTCACGGAACGCTGCAACCACTGCCGGCATACGAGACTGGATAGTTCTTTCAAGACCACCGATAGTGGTTGAGAAGTTAGCCGTGGCATCCTTGTATTTGTCTTGCAACTCAAACAAGGCTTTCTGCGCCATTTCAGAGGTAATCTTACCATCTTTTTGAAGTTCGGCATATTTCTCTTGGGTCATGTCAGCAATGCCCAATTCTTGTGCAGCCACTTCTTTAAGTTGGTTTTTCATTTCCGGAAAGACATTGATAATAGACATCATGTCTTGCCCTTGAACCTTACCATTGGCAATCATTTGAGCCCATTGAGTAGCGAAATTCTCAACGGCTGCATCGGTCTGACCAAACGCATCTTGCAAGGTAAGAATGGCTTGTGTTTGTTGCTTGGTCAACTCGGTATTGTGAGTAACGGCATAGAATTTCTGGTTCATACCGTCAACCATTTCGGTTGAGTTAGCCGCTGCTTGTGCCATTTGGTTGGTCATATCAACCATTTTCTTACCTTCTTCAGCGTTACCTGTTAAAGTTAGCCAAGTGGCATTCATGGTTTGTTGGTATTTAACGTATTCAGCACTAGACTGTGCGATTTCGTCAAACTTACCCTTGATAGCTCCCAATGCGTTTTGGAAACCGTTGCTGATTAAGTTAGCTGCAAACGTAGCCCCGAAGATACCTTTTAAGCGTGAGGTTTTCGTTTCAGTCTCACTAACTTCACTACCTAATCGCTTAAAGCTCTCTTTCAACCGTCCGATAAGTGAGCTAGAACGTTGGCTTTGCTCAATCTCATCATTCAACCTATCGGCAGCATTACGAGCATGGGCTAAACTAGTAGCCGTTTCATCCAAACGTCTACGTTGAACGAGGTATTCTTCAGAGGTTTTGCCAGATTGGCGAGCGACACGCTCAAGCATTTCTTTTTGGGTCTCGTACTGCTTGTTTAAGTTAGTAATCGAACCCTTGTATTGCTTGAGTTGTTCTTGCCTAGCTTCATCTTCCTTGCCTTCAGCTTTCAAACGCTTGATATAAACATCGGAAGTTTCGTTTTGTAGTTTGTACTCTCTTTGCAATTCAGCAAGCCCAGACCTATGATAGTCCAGGCTGTTCTTAGCTTGCCTTTGTTGATTTTCCAACGACGCCAAACGAGTAGTCGCTTGGTCAATCTGTTGTTGGTACTTAAGGTACTGTTCAGCGGTTTCAGCGGTGCTACCCTTAAGTTGAGACTGTTCTTGTTTCAGTTTCTCAATCTTATGTTGTTGGTTTTGGATAGCATTACCCAGACCATCGTACTTAGCTTGTGCTGCTCCCAAATAGTCCCCAGCACTACGCATTTGGCTTTCTTGTGCCTTCCATGCGTTTGTCGAGCTATTGACTAACTGAGTTAACCGCTTAATCGAATTGGCAGCCTGTAGCGTATCTAAGGCGATTTCCGTGGACATGGTAGCTTGTACTTTTGCCATGTAATAATTTTCCTCCTTTCCTTAAAAATTAGAGTAAAGATGTTGGGTCAACCATCCTATCTTCTTCCTCTTTGGCATTTAAGATTTTCATTAGCTCATAATAATCAGTGTCGTAATACTGATCTAGTGTCCACCCAAAACCTTGGATTGATTTTTTAGCAATGATTTTTAAATCTTCAATGCGATTTTCTAAATCAAAAATCTGTTCACCTTTAGATTTTAGTCTTTTGGGTCAACTTCACCAGCAGCGTTTTCAAGTTGCTCATCCGTCAACCCGTACATGTAACCTACCAATTTTTCAGAGATTTCTTGCGTGCGGACATTATCCAAATCAAGCAATTTGTCATAAGCTTCATCATCCAAGTCGAGAATAGCACGAATAAAGCTGAGCATTTCTTTTAGGATTGTAAAGCTAGCTTGTGCTTGTTCTTGTGTATCACCTTCTTCGACGGTGTCGCTGATTTTAAGCACGGCAAGTTGGTACTCGTGCATACGCAAAACGTTACGGTTGCTTGTAGTCACCTTGAAGGCTTTCTTGCTGATTTCTGGGATTTGAATAGTTCTGATTTCCATTTATCTTTACTCCTTTAACACAAAAATAGAGGTCAGGCCATGAGCCCGACCTCTTGCGAATTATTTAGATTAACCACCGACTACTGGTGTACCAGTGAGAACATATCCACCAAATACTTCTTTGAACATGTTAGCTTTATCGAAGTTAGATGCTCCAGTGTAGTATTTCTTGTAAGGCTCACCACCGAACGCATCCGCTGACAAAGCATTGAATGTCATGTTGTCGTCTTGACGAGTTTGGGCAGTATCAGTATCTGTAGCAACGTTTTGAGTTGATTCTTGCATGATACCATTAGCGAAACCAAAGAACACTGAGTGTTTGCGGTCAAGTGTTTCAGATTCAATCAATACCGCTGTGTGTGGTTTTTCACCGTCCATCACGTACCCACCCTTGCCGTCCGGTTTAAAACCAAGCATTTTTTGTTTGATTTCAAAGTCAAGGTTATTGAAGTCAAACGCCACTGTTGGTGAACCCGGTGCAATCATTACATCTTGTACTGAGTTATTCCCGGGAACTTTAGTCGCTTGACCTTCCAAGTTTGAGATGTTAGCGGTACGAGTACCAAGCATTTTAGAATCAACTTCGATTACACCTTCAGTTGAAAGGCCATCGTTTCCTTTAAGTAGTTTTTGGGTTTTTGGGTCAACCAATGCAAGGCGGACCATTTTCAAACCTACAATTGCCATATAGTAATATCTCCTTTGTTAAATTAATCTGTCGAGTGCGACAAAAAAGACCGCCGTAAGTTGTAACGTATCGGGGTCTATGCTATGTTCTCTCATATCTGTAATTGAGTAGTGTTCAGATTTTAGGAATTTCAATAATTCCATTTCAAAGGCTTCGATATCAAAGTCGATATCAGCCTTGTAGAAAATCTGGACTTCTACTCTATCTGTTTTTCCGAAAAAGGTATTATTCCCACTCAAATCAAGGGACGGATTGCTTTCAGTGAGCAAAACGATTGTCTTATCGGTATTTTCTTCGAGTTCTCTAGGCAAGTTGTTTGCATATACTTCGCTTATTTCACAAAATTCTTTGCCGTCAATGAGCTCTTTTAGTTTTACGGTTGCTAACACTTAATCACTTTCCTCCTTTTCTTCGAATGAGTTTTTCATATTCCTCTTTTTCTGCTAATAACACCTTTCTTTGAACGGCGCTATCGTTTTGGACATTGGTAACGAAATGATCAGCACGATATTTCTTGGTGCCGTCATTTAATCGTCTAGCATTTTGGGCGTGGTAATTGTTTTTCCAGCCTACGGTTGCCACACCATTTTTTCTGCCGTCCGCATTAGTGGATTGCACAGATAAACCATCAGCCATGTGTCCATACTTCAAATCTTTTTTATTTGAGTAGTGTTTCTCACGAGTCACTTCTTCCAACTCTTTTTGAAACACTTTCGCACCAGCAGTGGTAATTTTAGCTTGTTCCGCTGGTGTGATATCGCCAATGCTAGCTACTGTTTCAAGCCAGCCCTCTAGTGCCTTATCAAGCCCTACCATAGCCATCACCCAACTTTCTTGTGCTTCCGCAATGTCAGAAAGTCGTAGCGATTAAGCCCAAAGTTTTCGTTTGGGCTAACCCGCACAATATCATACTGAGTGCCATTTAGGACGGCGACTTGACCTTCAATCACTTTAGCATTGTGGCGAATAACAATCACTCTTGTATCGCTTTCGCCATTCTGTTGGGCTAAATACTCTTGATTGAGTGTGCGAGTGTGGGGCTTGTAGTGCAATGTAAACTGTTTGACGAACTTTGGCACGCTCACACCCGTAAACTTGTTAGGGGTGCTTTGGTATGTGCCAAAATCAGCCTTGAAACGAAAGTCTGAGGGTAAATATCTAACTTTAGGCATTAGTCACCTCTTTCATCACTATACGTTGCGTATAAGCCCCTTAATTGCCCGATTATGCTATTTAAAGTTAGGTTAATCGGATAAGTTACCGTGTCCGTTAAAGCTACTCTATAAGTGAAATAAGAGCTTGTGAGGGCTATTACAGCCGTGTCAAATAGAGCTTCTACACTTTCAAGGTCGTAGAATTTCTGATCACTACCGACTGCATTGATAATGTACTGTTGAGCCGATTCAATGTAAGCTGGAATGAGTGCAGTGTCGTCTGTCTCATCCAGATTGAGGGTCTGCATGATAGTTTCCTTAGATACACTCATTACTTACCTCCTAATTAAGCTCCTGGAGTGAGATTAGCTTTTTGGTCAGCGATTGCTTTGAATGACGCTGGCACAAACGCTTCTTCATCGGTTTTAACAACGTCGAAGCGGTCAATAACACGTACTTTAGTCGTATCAGTTTCGAATGCTCCACCACCGATGTTAGTAGAGAGCAATGACAAGTGTTGACGGTCAAACAATGTTACCGCTTGTTTCAAGTCACCAAAGTACAATGGCATAGCTCCACCAGTACCGTTAGCAAGCCAGCGGTCTGAAACTTCTTTAACTGCAAAACCATCGATTGAGTAGCCAGTTGGTGATTTCACATCACGTTCCATGAGGTAATCACCCATAGCATTCTTAACTTTTTTAAGAGCAGTGAAGCCTGAAGTGTTCGTCAAGAAGAATGAAGTTTGTTTGATAGCTGGGTCAACTTTAGCTTCCAAGTCGATGATATCATCCCATTTAGCCAATGTTGGTTTAGTTGGGAGTGTAGCGATAACATCCAAGATAGCTTTGTTACGAGTAACAACAACTTTCTTAGCAATCCAACCAGACAACCAAGCGAGGATATTTTCAGCAGAATCAGCAAGCAAGCTGTTAGTTACTGTTGAGATACCAGCATAACGTTTGATAGCGTAGCGGATAAGAGAAAGTTTTGGATCATCATTAGCACCGATTTGTCCAGCTTCATCATCAAGTTTAGAAAGACCAGTAATTTCAGCCCATTTCTCATAAACACGAGAACCAGTAAGAGTAGTTACGTTTTCAACGTTAACGTATTCTTGCAATGAGTCGTATTGACGAACCAATGTATTGATAGCTGTACGAATATCTTGTGGGATAGTCAAACCAGCGTCTGCACCAGTTCCGTCTGTTTTAGAATCAAGCAAGTTTTGGTAGCGACCACGAACGAGATTTTTGAAGTCTTTAACAAAATTAGCTTTAACTTCTTCTTCGTTTTCAGTCAAAGGTTGTTTTTCTTCCTCTGACATATTCGCTACTTCGCTAGCACGAGCTTCAGTGTACTGTTCTTTGAACATGTCACGTTTCATTTTCGCAGTGTCACGCTCATTTTTAATTGCTTGCAATTCTTCAGCGGTAACTGAATCATCAAGCATAGCTACGTTAAGTTTTTCATTCAAGTTTTCGACCTTGTCGCCTTGTGTAATCCAAAGGTCATGCAATTCATTTGATGTTTTCAATATTCATCTTCCTTTCATTTTTCAAGTAAAATAGCCAATTTCTGCTCACGCAATGAATTGGTCTTAGGTGTCGCAATCATATTCTTAAATTTAGTGATTGCTGACTTGCTTGGTAGTTGATGTGTGGCATTCGTAACCATGATTTCTTCTTCATCATTATCGAAGAACATGATTTCATCCGCAAAGCCTTTATCAACGGCAGTTTTAGCATTGAGCCATGTTTCTTTGGCCATTAGGTCAAGTAATTCTGGTTGTTTAAGACCAGTTTTCATCTCGTAAGCCAATGCAATAGATTCATCAATGCTATTAAGCACCGCTGATTGATGCTCTAGGTCATCACTATTACCAACGATGCCAGTAGACGCTTTGTGAATCATAATATGTGCCGTTGGACTGATACGCACGGTATCACCAGCCATAGAAATGACACTAGCAGCACTAGCCGCAAGCCCTTGCACATTAACCACAATACGCTTGCCGCTAGCTTTAAGCATTGTATAGATTTCGCTAGCTGCAAACACATCACCACCATTTGACGCAATGTTAAGCGTGATTTCTTCGTCTTCATCGTTAGCAATGGCATCTTGTACCAGTTTGGGGTAGGTACTAGACATGCCAAAGTATTCGTAAAAAGCACCAGCGTCATCGCTTACAATATCGCCTTTAATGTCAATCTTGCCCATTTATCTCACCTCCTTTCAATGATGTACGGTTAGGGTTTTCACCCTTCGGCAACTCTTTAGGCAAAATCTCCGCTTGTTGCAAAATATACAAGCCTTGATTCTGTGCGAGTGTGCCGCTTTTAACCATGCTATTGATACGGCTGATATAGTTAGCACCAGTCGGATCAACCGCTGGAAAAATATCTGCGTCCACATCGCATGAAAGTTTCTGAGATAACTCACTGAGAAACGGTCTCAAATAACGTGCTACTGCTTTCGAATAGACATTTGAGCTCATTTCTAGTGAAGACTGTTGGTCTCCTTGACCTCCGACAACGTTCTCTGGGATACCGTAGACTTTTGCAAATTGTCCGGTCGTCCAGTCCGCTTGCTTAAGTAGTTGGGCCACGTTGGATTTAATTTCAAGAGGTGTGAAGTCCTCTAAATCATCCAATACCAACGGACCGCCTTGCATTTGCTTCATTGCTTGTCGAGAACGTGAAACCTTGGTTTTGAAATCGAGCAAACCACCGCCCTTGATTTTCAAGATACCATTGGCATTTAGGGCATTTTTAAGTGAATTAAGCGTTAGTTTATCACTAGCTTTTTGAATATCTAATTCTCTACCCAGAGCCATCAATGGACTTACGCTTGTCAAACCGCCGTCCACAGATAGCAATCTAAAGTGTAAGATGTCGCTTTGTGGAACGTGTTGTTTTGGCGGTATGCGTGGGTCATCGAACGTGATGTTGTAATAAAGACCATTCTGATTATCCATGCGGTTAAATGAGACTTGAGACGGTCTTAAATACTCCCACTTCATATCACGCCCGTTGTCATTACGCCATCGATATGCAAAGGCTTCACCACCCAATAGCATTTGAGCAAAGATAGACTGGTAAAAGTTAAAGCGGTTAGCGTTGTTAGATGGGTTATCCACAATGCCTTGCATTTGCTTTCGGCTGGTTGTAAGCTTAGCAGTCGCAAGGTCGTTAGATAGCTGACTGATAATAGAGAATAGGTCCGAGTTCTTAAGAGCAGTTTCGGCTGAAACCCACTCACTACCGTTTAAAGTAGCTAAAAACTCTGGATCAGTGATATCAAAAAAGCCCCCTTGATTACTCGGTGGGCTTTCGGTTGCTAAATTAAATATCGGCAATTATTATCACCTCCTTTCTAGCCTTTCTTAGCGGCTAGCTCACTAATTAAACCTGCTAATACGAATGTAATGGTCATACTGATACCGAACCACACGTAACCGAGGTTATAAGTTGTTAAATTAAGCGAAATCGCAGCTAAAATGAACATAAGGATGTCAAAAATAGCCCAAATCGCCTTAAAAAACTTCAAAATCATGTATTAATACTCCTCTAGTAGCCCACTATCTGGGTTTTTTAACCAGTTTAGAACGGCTTCTTGACTCATGTGTTCTACCTTCCACGTTGGATTGTTAGTAATAGCGTAATCTTCAAAGGCATACATCCCGTCATAAAACGCATCGATAAGAGCGTCCACAACGTCGATTTTATAGGTCGATTTCATTTTATCGACTTGAATACCGATGTTATCCTCTTTAATTACCGCATTTATCAAGGCTTTTCGCATGATTTCATCATCCAAACGGGTAATATTGCCCTCGATAAAGAGGGTTTGAAGGAATTTTGTCGGGTCTTTCAATTCACTTGTCCGTTGTCTAATCGGCATAAGTGGGAAGCTAGTGTTAGATTCCAAAGCTTTGATAATCTTAGATACCATCATAGCATCGTATCCAAAAAACAAAACATCAAGTTGATTGTCTTCCACATACTCACAAAACCATCGGTACACTTCCTCTGGATTGATTAGCCCTTGTGGGTGACTTGTAATCGTACAAAAACCCTTGGTTTCCAAATCCCGATAGTTAACACCGTCCTGCTCCATTTTGGCTTCTAGTGAGCCGGCTTGTTGCCAAGGAATGAAACTGTGTTGTTCGACATGCCATTTCTGATTACCATCTTCAGCAACGTATGGATAGACGAAACCAATAGCCGTGTTATCGCTAAACATTGAAGCGTCAAGCCCGACATAAACACGTTTCCCCTTGATATCAAATTCATCAACGACTGCATTTTCAATATCAGTCAAATCAAGAAAACTATTGCTATCAGCAAGTAACCAACAATTCATGTTCTTAACTTGGAAATCAGCAAGTTTTCCCATGAGTAGCTTCTTATCTCGTTCGGAAAGTAGCCCCTTCATCAAGCCATCCTTTAGTTTAGGGTGGTTAAGTAGTGGGTTGCTCTTTGACCATGTTTCTGGTTTGAAGACTTCTTCCAAATTATCTTGCGACCAGATTAGACATAGCTGATCATCACCAGACCTGTCGAAATCACGTTCCATGATTTCAATCAGTTTCTTTTGCTCTTGATGAAACGGCACATCGGGCGTTTGGTAAGAAGTTGAAATTTCAATAAAACGTGAACCCTCGGTGTTAACTTGTCCGGATGTGATTTTAGAAATCCCTTCATCCGTTCTAAGTTCACCGACCTCATCAGAAATGGCGGTCTTAAAGTGCTTACCGTCAAATTTACCAGATTCAAAAGAAATGGTATGAATAGTGTTAGCGTCCACAAGCGACTTAATTTCTCGTGAATATAACTGAAGCTGTGTTTCCTCTGCTAATGACTTAAAGGGCTCGTTCTCAATGATTCTAGCCATCATTGATTTGACATAAGTAAACAGCTTCATTGTTTGGTCAAAGTTTAGTGAGCTAACAAGAAAATCTTGGTTACTTTGCCCGATAATTTCAATCAGATAAGAGAAATTGAGACAGATACCAGCTATCATCGTTTTACCTTGTGAACGGGCAATAGAAATGATGATATTTGAAAACCTTGGCACATCATCCAAATCAAACCATGCAAAGAGCTGGGCAAAAATAAAATACTGCCAATCCATCGGCTCTAGCTTTTGGCTAAGATCATCAACATTTGGCACTAAAGACAAGAATTTCAAGAAACGGTTAAATGCTTCAATCGAGTAGACATAAGGAAAATCGCTATCCCCTTGTCGTTGCAAATCTCGGAGGTGTCTAAAACATGCTAATTGGATATTGTAACCAGCAACAATCTTGCCATCTAGCACATTGAAACAGTATTGTGTGCCATAGTCGGTATAGGTTTTTCGCTCATAAGAAAAATCGATGCTGTTATAAGCACCGATTACATCTTTCGACTTGGTTAAATCAATCTCTTGCATGTTTCACCTCCTTTATTTGAAGAATGCTGCCATTTTATCTTTCATAGATGTATTATCAGCTTGACTTCCGGCTATTTCAGCCAATTCTGCCCTTCCTTTAGGCGTTAGACCTAGCTGGATGCCTATTTTATTAAGGGTTTCGGCAGCGTCTTTCATCGTCGCAACGGCTGGGTTTTTCTTAAATCCCATCGATTGCTCGCCTAAAATTTCACCACTGCCAGGCGACTGGATGAGCTTAATAATCTCAGTTTGGATACCGTTTTCTTTCACGTCCTCATAGGCTTTTTTATAAATCTCATAGGTCGTGCAGTAAGTTTCCACTAGGAAAGTGTCAATACGCTCGACCTTTTCTGTTGCTTTTAAAAACGGAATGATTTTAGTCCAAACTGACCTCGCCACCGTTCCTAAATAGTTCGGTGGGTCAATGGGTAGAAAGCGGTCATTTTGCTCGTAAAACGGTTTCCGTTTGGCTGGTGACTTATTCGCCATCTTCTCACCTCCTAAATTAAAAATAGACCCTTGTTAAAACCCTCAAAATTGGCGTGCGGTGTAAGAAAACACCTTGTAGTGGCTCTCCAGACGGCAATATAGGGGCGGGGGTGCATTTAAAAATAGCCCGAGTGTTATCCGGACTATTCTTTGTCTAGGGCGTGTTATGGGCTTATTAGAGAGGTTTAACGACGTCCTCTTTTTTGCGGGCTATTAAATCTGCCCACGTTGCCACGGAAAGTCGTAGATCGGTGTTCTGTTTCGTTCTACTTTGACCAGTACCATAGATTTCTTGTTCTAGCGTCCTCTTGGTGTTATCACAGCTTCTACAAGTTGCTACTACGTTTGAAATTTTAGTCCTAAGTTCTGGAGCTATTTCAACGGGTGTTACGTGGTCGCCTATGCGTGCGTCTGGTGTGGTCACACCCATCGCTAGACAGTACTGACATAGATAGTTGTCACGTTCCAACGCTATCTTACGAATAGAAGACCAAGTCTTCGAACGATAAAACGCATACCGTTCCTTGCTCTCATCATCTCGGTTCCTTACTCGCTTGTTGTATCTAGTGCGTGAGTATCTCTGTCTTTCCTCTACGTATGCAGCTTCCATACTCTTGTGTGCAGTACAGAAGTGTGCTGGTCTCTCTGCTAAGGCATGGCACCCCTCTGCCTTGCATCGTCTGACCATTGGCATTGGCATACCTCCTTTCAGATAAACTAAAAGAAGAACACTGCTGTGTCCTTCTGATTCGATAATACTATACTACCACGTTCGTAGTATGATGGAGTATGGATTGGTATATACCACTATGAATCAATCCAAATACTTCTCAGCCTGTCTAAGTTTGACATAGTAGGTAGCCTTACTAAAGCCCATGCGGTCACATATCTGCCAGATATCTAGCTGGTCTATGTATACCATTTGTAGTAGGGATCTAGCGTCTATATCCCCCACGTTTGCTATCTGCCGCCGAAACTCTAGTTTCTGCTTAATAGCTTCAGCCGTGAAGCGTTCTACTTCTTCACGAGCCGTCATGAGTTCGACATAGATATCATCCTTACCCTTACGCTTGCCACCTTGCACCATGTCAGTCATAGCACCAGCAGTTACTTTCAGCGCTTGTGATTCCAGTCGTTTAATCTGTTCTGTCTGACTGTCAATGTATCTATCAAGCGCCTTGATTTTTTGCAGCCGTTCCACTGTTCTCATAAATCCGTTTTCCTTTATGGTATAATAATATTATCAGCGTTTGAACAGTCCTAGGCATTAGTCTGGGTCTTTTTTTATACAAGAATAAAGAAGGATTAGGGTACCACCTCCCGTGCATTAGATTTAGCCGTGCCACCAGCAATGCAAGACTAGGATTGAAAGAAATAAAAAAGGATTCCTCGATTCTATAACTTATTATTTACTGGATTTTTGATGACAAGGTCTGTCAGCTTGTCTGGTGTTGAAAAAGTGTTCAAGCCACTAAAAGTCTATATTCATTTTTTAGTGTATTTGACAGACAATAGCTAGCAAGGGAGTCGAACCCTCGTAAACCGTTCTAGCTACACGCCTAATGCATAGGCTGTATAAAGAGCTTTTCTGACCGTTGTCTTCTTACGTCCAAGCTCGCCCTTGGTCCGATATTCGAGTGTGATGCGGTCAACTTCATCGTCCAATCTCTCGCTCCATTCGTAGTTATTGAAGACATAATCAATAATCTCGCTGAATAGCCCTCTTGACAGCATCCCTTCCATTTGAATAGCCTTCAAAGGTGTTAGGGCGGCTTTCTCCACATAGCAACAATTGAGGGCGTTTTGGGTTTTGTCAGCTGTTTTCTTATCGCACCCTTTAACCTCTCTAATATAGTTATTTAGATTGTTAGGGTGTTCCTTGCGTAAACCTTCCACTTCTTCCTGGAATCGTTTGAATAAGTCTTCTGGCAGTCCTGCGTTGGCTTTATCCAAAACTGGGCGTGTGGTTTTTCCTCTTGTGTAATTAGTGGACAGATAATCTTGAAGGTCGTCAAATAATTCATCAGAAATAATGCCTTCTAGTCTATCGACAGTTGCCGGCGATATCCTCGCACGCTCAACGACTGCACTATTAAACGCTTGGTAAATGATGCGAGCTTGTAACTCACTGCACTGTTTCACATCCTGGAAGAACTGCTTATAAGAGCCTTTTTTGTGTGTTTTTCTTAGTGCTGCATGTTCATCGACCAACCGCTGATATAGCTCTAGTGTCAACCCTGTATGTTTGTAGTTTTTGTTCATGAGCTCCGCTCCTCTATCGCTTGGCAGTCTGCGATATATCCCTCTAATGTTATTCCAACGGCTTCGAACGGAGCGTATTCGCACACAGTTCTCTTAACCACCATTGTCGTAAGCGCTCTTGTATTTCTTGGACCTCTACCGCAAATAATAGCTACATCTCTCCTAAAGCGATCTCGCTCGAAAGCCATATCATAAAGTTTTGAGACGTTTCTCATTACCGATTTTTTTAATTGTCGTTTGTTCATTATTCCACCTCTGCCAGTTCTGGATTCTCGTAGATTCTATTTCTAATAGTTGACCAATCGCACCCGTAATGTGATGCAATCCAATTTATTGATTTACCTTCGACTAAGAATGTTTTTAACTCTTCTAATGGGATTGAAATGCGCTTTTTCATTTTTAAGCCTTTTCTATTATGATTTGCCATGCTTATTTTTCTCCTGTGAGACTCTGAAAAAACACGTCCTTTATTATGTTTGCTATTATGAGCTTTATTCAATATCAAAGATAAATTTTCTTTTCTTGCATCTAACTTATTCTCATTCAAATGATGTACGCTATATTCAAATGGAATTCTTGTTCTTAGCCAATATTGCATTAAAAGCCTGTGCACATGAATCTTTTCGTTATGAATTGAAACAGCAGGGTAGCGACCGTGCAAATATATTTTTTTCTTGCTTAAAGAAGGTTTTTTCTGATACCACAGAATTGCCTTCTCTAATTCAGAATAATCAACAATACACTTACATTCATTGTCGAACTCAATTTTCTTCTGTATTTTCAACGTCAAGTAACTCACCGTCCTCCCATATATTCCCGATGATTTCAACTTCGAAGATATCTGTGTTAAACAAGTCGTATAGAGGGGATTCTTCGATTTCTCTTTTGATTTCCTTGAAAACAAACATCGCCTTGTTGTTGTTAAAAGATACAACTTCCAACCAGCTTGATAGGTTGGTCACTTTAAGAATATCCCCCTCAAAGATTTCTTTGCCATTCTTGTCTCTGAGGCCAGTTGATTGCATTAAAACACAATCATCGCTCTTGCACATCCAAGTGATAGCGTCTCCGATGAAATCAAACTCGCCATTAAAGAAATTAATTTCTTCCACATCTACCATTTCTTTATCTTCTTTAAGCCACGCTCTATATCTTGGTATCATTGTCCTCTCTCCTTCAAATAGCTAGGGATGTCATCCCCAACATTCGCTTGGTCATACTGTTCCTTGCTGACAAGGAATTTCCCGTAAGCCCCACAATCAATCGTGTAGAGATCATTAATCTTCTCTTTCCCAGTCACTTTCCCGTGCATTTCAGAACCAGCGTTATCTACCCGATGGATAGTTACTGTCTCCACCCTGCGTGGAACTGTCAGAACATAGTAGACTGACAGCATGTTGATAGCTAGTGAGACGAGTAGTATGATTGTAGCTATCGTTAAATCTTTATGTTTCACTCATAAACTCCTTATATACTTTTTCAAAAATTTCACAGACTAAACTCAAAGGAATGTTTGACCTCTCGTTATAGGACTTCGTCCAATCTTGAAATTTGATGCCATTTGATTTCTTTTCATTTTTAAGATTCAATTCAATATTCCCAGAGAATCGAGTTGGTTTAGAAATAGGATAGTCGTCATAATTGTTGTACTTTGTATGATTCTCAAACGGGATTTCGAAACCTAGCACTCTCTCAATGTATTGCCAAATTCTGCCATGAGCTGGATTCTCTATGATCCAATATTTGGGTTTGTATCGTTTGATGATTTCAACTGTATTGAACACACATAATTCACCATTGATACGTTTCATAAGCTGCTTATTGGGGTAATATTGATATCTGTCATAATCTTTATGATCTCGAACAGTAAATATCGACAAGGGTTCTTGTGGTTGAAATAAAGAGTCACCTTGCTCTTGCTTCCAACAAGCATTCCCTCTATCCATGGCGCTAGCATTAGACCAACTCTCACACGGTGGACTGGCTATGATTAGGTCAGGCTTAGGCAATTTATCCAATGTGTCAAATAGGGTGTTATTCCCAAACAAACGGCTATAATCAGCTAAATTCAGATTGATAAAATGATGATTTTTATTTTCAATATCAATACCTATTGGATAGATTTCAATATCTTTGTCCAGCTTCTTAACACCCTTGGTATATGATCCGTTCCCACTGTCAAATAACGCCCAGACAATCATTTTCAAAGGTCTTCCTCCTTGACGAATGTGCCATTTATCATCTTTCCCTTTCTGTTCTTAATCTCCTCGTAAGCAATACCGAGACACTCAGTCACATCGAGGTCTAGTTGATGTGCTAGTACGATAATTGTTACCAGCGTGTCACCGATAGCATCCTTGAGTGCTGCTTGTGGTTCTGTGAATTTCGTCGGTTTCAAGAGTACATCTCGAATTTCTCCGACTTCCTCAGTGATTCGCATCCACTGAATCTTAGGGTCAGCTTGCTTTAATCCACGGCTGTCTGCCCAATGGTTAATTTTATTGATTAGGTTATTCATCCGTTACCTCTTTCACTTCAAACATAGGGTTATCAAACACTTCACCAAAACCGCCTTCTTCAAGCTCCTTGCGGGTAAACTTAGTCTGATAATCTTCCGATTCTCCTGAATCCGCAAATAAGAATTCTTTGTCACATTCTTTATTCAAGTAACGATTAATCTCAGAAAACCCTTTAATCCGAACCGTATATCTAGGTTCTTTCTCGACCTCATACCCAAACTGATGCATGTTTACGAGGACACTAAGCGGGTTTGTTTTGCCGCTAATCAGCCACTTTTGGAAGTCAGTCAAACTGCCATAATCATAATTTTCTTCAGATCGGCAGACCTCTCGATACAGATTTATCTCAAACTCATCTTTATGCCCCTCATACCAATCCGCCACGCATTGCGATACTACTGGTTTCGGGAAGAATGAATCATATAAATCCTCTGCGTGGGCTATTGATAGGCGCCCTGCTGTTGCTAGTTTCTGTACTGCTTCATTTCTAGTCATTCTACTTACTCCCTTAATCGACATTTTTAAGTTTTACAGGCACCCACATTTTAGGGTTGTAATTGATCTCATATTTGTATTTTGAAACATTCGGTACTTCAACATCTTCTACTACATAAGAGACATTATCTGACAAACCGATAATATGTTTTTGATATTTGTTCTTACCATTTTCTACAACAATTTCAAGTTGTTTATCATGAGTATCAGCCTTGATGGACATCCTACCGCTCATTTGGAACATTACGTCATTTGTAATAGCATCAATCACCGTTACTTTTCGAACAACATTAAAGTTATCCGACTCTTGAGATAAATTTTCAGATACTCTATTTGCCTCTGAGCAACCAGTTAAAAATAATAAACCACTTACAGCAATAATTGCCATTTTACTTAATTTGTTCATGCTTCCACCTCTTCCAACTCCACTGTATACATCCTAGAATAATGAGTTTATAGTTTTCTTTGACCTTGATAGTTTCATCCATATATGGATTCTGTAATCTAATTTCTGTCATTGTTTTACTTCCTTTACTTGCATAGTTCAACCATCCTCGTTAGTAATTCTTCGTCCGGCAACTGCTCCAGCATTAGTATGCGGTTGAGTTTCTTTGCGTTGATACCCAACTTAGCGCTGATATATTCCACATCTTCGTGATTGGCCCAGAACCATCTCGAGAATTCTTGCGTTTGACCTAATACGCTTGTGTGGTCATAACTCCCTGGAGCATATACACCGACTAGCTTGTCCTTGTATTTGCTATTCATTCCAACTCCTTAATTTCAAATTCAATGCGTGGATTAGGACTGTACTTCTTGCGAGCTCTCAACTCGCACACAATACTGTCATCCGTCCAAACAATCCCTTTCTTATCGGCCTTGTTATAACCAGCTTTTGAGATACTATCAAAGAGCGATTTGACAAGATTATCAACGTCTGGAGTTTTCGCATGCCAAAGCATTTCAGCCATGAATTTCTTGAATATATCCCACGTTTTGGCTCTAGCCTTTGGCGTGGGCATTTTTGATACATTAAGCGGGGCTTTCATGTAAAATACGACATCGACTGAAATAGGACCGTCGTAGAATTGTCCGTCATATTCTTGCTCGATAAGTTGCGAACATTGACGACGCCATGCCTTCATTTTAGGGTCTTCGTAAGTTCCGAATTTGCTGAATCGTGGCCTTGTTTGAGGTTTAGGCTCAATGTTTAAAATCATTTTCATGTTTTCACCAAATCAGAAGGGTAGATCTGAATCTTGGATATCCATAGGGTTTGAATTACCAAACGGATTGCCGTTATTTTTTGAATAACTTGGCGCTTGCTGTTGAGATTGATTATAACCACCGTTAGCATTGCCACCTTCACGCGCCGCTCGGCTTTCCAGCATTTGGAAGTTTTCAGCGACAACCTCGGTTACATACACACGTTGACCTTGCTGATTCTCGTAGCTACGTGTCTGAATACGTCCAGTAATTCCAATCAATGCGCCTTTCTTAGCCCGGTTAGCCAAATTCTCAGCTTGCTGACGCCAGATAACACAGTTGATAAAGTCCGTTTCACGTTCGCCGTTAGCGTCCTTAAAGGTACGGTTAACCGCAAGGCTAAATGTTGCAACAGCAACATTGCTAGGCGTGTAGCGTAGCTCTGGGTCTCTTGTTAATCTTCCGACAAGACAGACTGAATTAATCATAGTTTTCTCTCCTTCTATTCACGATTTAGTAAATCGTCCAGTTTGGGTTTAGATTTTGGTCTTGACATTAACTTAAATGTATTTTCAATTCTTCTTCGGTCATACTAGCTATGTTTTGATAGCCGCTGACAGTGTAGTTTTGTTTGTATTCCCAACCGTTTTTGCTAAGTAAACGTTTAAATCTGTCTTTATCGTCTGAATCTTCAAAGTAGACTTCAAGTGTCATTTTTTGGCGATAACGTTTTGATTCTGGAATGTTAGCTTCTTCAATTGTTGGCGTGTTTTCGATAATTTCGCCCGTTTCTGAATCGACAACTAATGCCGTTGGTTTCGTTTCTGCTATCTTTTCTTTTTGTTTTTGCAATTCAGCTTGTCGTAGTGCTTCTTGTTCTTGTCTTTTGCGTTCAGCTTCTTGTTCTTGTAATTCAAAAGCATGGTCTGAACGAATCTGATCTAACACCTCTGCTAATGTCAGATTTTGAAGCATACGGATATACGGTTGGTCGGTCATTCCGTACTCTGAACAAAGTCCAGATATGGATTGAGTGGCTTTTTTAAATTCCTCTTGTTTTTGATATTCAAAAGTAACCATGTCGTCTAATGCCTTCATAGTCGCTTTTTTAAGAGTTACACCGTCCGCCATAAAATCGCCATTTTTGATGTATTCCGTTGCTTTTCCATCAAAAATGCGAGGGTCAATCATATAGTCGCTGGCTTTGTTAGCTAAATAGCTTTTAACAGTGTCCAATCTCAGTGCTTTTTGATGATTTTCGAACTCTTTCACATCATTTGCAATTTGGTTGATAATGTTTTTAAGAGGTTTCTCTGTTTCCTTGATATATTTTTCAAAATCCGTCGCTGGTTTTGATAACTCATTCTTGATTTTGATACGTTCGTCTGAAATTTGCTTGGTTAATTTTCGTAATTCAGCCAAAACTTTCTTGTCGTCTTTGATAGTGCCAGCAGTGACTGTGTAATTTTGATACTTAGCAACTACATCAGCAATGCCTTTTTCAAAAACCTCTTGCCCTACAATTTCAACTTTAGCTTGTTCAATATTAACTTGTAATTCTTGCATTGTTCACACCTCGTTAATAGTCGAGAAGTTCGCCTTGAACTGGCTCGTTTTGTGAATTGGCAACCGGTTGAGAATTGCTTTCACTTGTTTGTTGGAAATGCGTTTGTTCTTGCTTCATTTGTTCGATTTGCGCCAGCTTACGAGCTCTAACATCCTCTTGTGTCTCTTGTGGCGTTACATCCTTGATTCTGTCGAATGTTTCACCGCCGTCATCCTCAGTGTACATATTTCCTAAATCCTCTGGGAAAGCTTCACGTAAGGCATTGACAAGAGCGGTTTTTCTAATCATGGTAGCTGGCATAGCGTTCCAAGTGCTTTGCTTTTTATCGTATTCTTCACGACTAACGAAAACCTCTACAGGAACCTTGAAATTCTTGCGGTAAACTCTTGCCCAGCCACCGACGAGCGTGTCGTTAGGTAGCAGCAGCGCCCCTTTCCGCTCTACCATATCACCAGAATCGTCAACAACTACCACTCCGGCTTCAAAGCCTTCATAGTTTGGGTTTTGTGCTGCACGCTTCAAGAATGCTTCTTTTGAGACAATTAAGCTAAATTCAGCCCCACCATTTTTCTTTTTGTAAGCTACGATATAGACCTCGTTTAGCAATGGGTTGAGGTTACGACCTTTAATCAGCGATAAAGCTTGCCCAACTTGTTTTTCTGTCAATAAATCTTGTGGGTCGTAGTAGCGTTTAATATCTTGAAACGTCCAAACGCTTGTATCTGTTGAAATATCCCTTTTGTTTTGTGTTTGTAGTTGATTTGTCATGTTTTTATCTCCCTTGGGGTTTTCTAGTGTACGCTAAAAATCTGCGTCGATTTCTTAGCGAAATACATATATTCATTAATTTTCTCGATAAACGAATACAGATCTAAATCATCCATCATTTTCTGTTTGTGCTCTTTTGAGAATACAAGGCCGTGAATACGCTCGTAGTCTTCAAAGAGCTTTAGTTTTACTTCTTCTTCCGTCATAGCATCATCCTTCTAGCTGTTTTAGCTGATTGAGTGTATAGCGCTTATCTTTGATGTTGAGTGCTTTAAATACATTCCCTTCCAGTCCTGTCCGAATGCGGCTTGCGACACGTTCGCTGTAAAGGTTTGCAATTTCATCATTGCTTAAGTTGGTTGAGATAATCGTATTCTTGCGATGACTGAGCACGTCAAAGATAAATTCTTCTTCCCACGCTGACTTAGAGCGCCCTGAATCACTTTGTTTAACGCCTAAATCGTCCAGGATGAGATAATCAACCTCCACCAACAGTCTTGAATAGTAACCCTCTTTGCTCTCAAACTTAAAGCTCTCTCGGACTTTCCGTAATATTTCGGTCAAATTCACGAATAGCACACTCTTTGGTGTTCCTCTTTCCTTGAAAGTCTCATTCAGCGTTTTAGCCATTGCAATAGTCAAGTGAGTTTTACCGATTCCAGTAGTTCCCGTTAGCAAGGTGTTCCCGTCTACGCCATCAAGATATTTCTGCGTTTGTCTCTTCACGAAATCTAGCAGATTCTTTTCCTCTTGCGTTCTAGCGATGAAGTTATCAAAAGATGCTGACTTTAGCTCTTCGGGAATAGTGCTATCTCTCATAAGCACGTCATACGTTCTCAGATAGAGGTTTCTCTTCATGCTCTCTTTTGCCATCTCTTCTTCCTTTTTGTCTCTTTGCTCTTTGGCACACTTTGGACAAACTGGAGAGGGTTTGCGTGGTTGTTCTTCACCCGCAATTTTAACGTGGATATTAAGCTGTAACATCGGTACCCCATGAATAGGACAAACGTCCCCTAGCCTTTTTGTGTTTGCTATAATTTCAGCTTGCGATAGCATATAGATATCACCCCTTCCTAAAATGGGTTTTCATCCGTTCGAGTAGCTACCCATTCTTCATAAGTTTGTGGCTCTTTCTTTTGTTGTTTCTTGCCCTTATGATTTGCTTTGCTATTCCTAACAAGTTCAACCGTCATTAAGTTGTCTTGTTTCCATCGGTTTAAGATAGCCTTAATATATGCAAAGTTTGCCTTACCTTGGCTTACTGCTTCTTTTAGTGCTTCAAGAATAACGTCAGCGTTAAAATCTTCTAGCATGTACTGTAAGTCTTGCGTTTGGAGTGGTGATAGCGGTCTGCCTATCTCAGCTTCGAAAGATTGATAAAGATTTACAAGGTCTTGATTAAGAGGGGGAGTAGTGGTAGGTTGTTTTTCTTCTCTTACCTCTCCTCCCCTATCCTCTCCTATCCTATCCTCTCCTATCCTATCCTCTCCTATGCAACCATTTGTCTGACATTTGGTTGTCAGTTGGTTGTCAGTTGGTTGCACATCTGACAACCACTGATATTTATTGCCTTCTACCAGTGCTATTTGTTGCATTTCCTCTGTGAATCTAGTGGGTTTCTTTCTATCCTTCCTAATAGAATTGTGTTCTGTCCAATCTGTTATAACTACCACTCCACTGTTAAACAACAGTACATAGTTGCCCTCGATTAGAAGTTTCATGTCTTCTTTCGTTGTGCCAACCAATCGCATGATAGTTTTAGGATTTCCGACAAAACCATCATCGTCAGCCTCTAGGTTTAAGAAGAAGTATAAAGCCTTTGTTGTAGGAGGTAAGTCAAGAAAATCATCAGTCATTACGACATCTCTACTGAACATCCTTCTATTTGCCACTTGTTCCTCCTTTTCTTTTGTGTTATAATCAAGTAAATTGTTTTGATGAACGTTGCACCTTTTGGAGTTTTCCAAGGGTGCTTTTTTTAATGCCTACCCTCCCACCACTTCATGTTCTGTTACTTCGCCAAGAAGTCTAGGAGTGCTTTGATGCCATCTTTCATGGATTCTTCACGCTCCGTGCGTTCAAAGCCCGAGCCGTCAAGCTTAGTTACGTTGTATTCAGCTTCTACGATAAGCACTTCGCAGCCAAACGCTTCGGCAAGTTTATCAAGTTCGGTTTTTTGTTCTTCATACGAATCGAACGGTAAAATTAGTGCACCTCTTAACTCAGTAGTAAAACCCGCTTCAAATGCTAAGCTACCTCTGTCTTTGTATTTTCCAAGAAATCTATCTTTTTCTGCGCTGTAAAATACGACTAGTTTATTGTTTTCTTTCATGATTATTCTTCCTCACCTTCGTTGTACTTCTTGAAGCTCAATGCCAAACTTGCGATACCTGCAGCGATAACTACAAGGCCAAGAGTTGACATGATGCCCTCTTTTTCGCCAGTGTTTGGCAAGACACCACCGTAAACCGTTGTATTTGCCACCTCTTTTGGCTCAGAATCGAGTTTATAAGAGACTGTGGTGGTAGATTGTGCCACTTTGCCATTAGAACGCTCTACGCTCGTTTTAGGGGCTTTTTCTGGCGTGCTAGGTTTTTCTGGTGTTGGTTTAGTTGGTTCCTCTGGGATTTCTAGTTCTGGCAAGTCCAAGATAGGTGCATCATTTGGAACGACTCCGCCCTCGAATGGTGGCAACTCACGTACTTCTGGAATGCCCGGAATACCACCTTGGAATTCTGGCTTGTCGTGCACTGGTGCTTCATTCGGTACTGTGCCGATAGGCTCAGTGTACTCTGGCAATTCTCGAACCTCTGGGATTCCCGGAATGCCACCCTCGAATTCTGGGATGTCAACTTTAGGCGCATCATGCGGAATTTCAAACGTTGGTTCTGGTTTGTTTTCGCCAGACGCATCACCACGTCCGCCAACCAATTGGACCTTAGATGTTGAGATAGCCCCAGCATCTACCGCTACCAATGTAGCCTTGTTAGTCGGATTAGTTGAATCTTTAACCGCTGATTTCAAGCGAGTTTGATAGTCGATGTACATAATGCGGTTAAATTCTTTAAATTTGGCATTGAACCCGTCTGCTCGGACGTTCCATGATTCCAAGTAATCCTTGGCAGCATGGTCAATACCAGTCCACTTGATAGGGTCTTCGACAAAGTAGATATTCTGTGAGCCATCTACGAACTCTTGATTATCTGACCAAGTATCTTGCAATTTTGCATAGTTCAAGACCTGACGAGCAGTGTTCAGACGCAATGTCCAGTTAATGATTTGTGGGTTGTCCTTGTTTTGGCTACCCCACTTAGATAGCAATTCATCCGTTGGAAGTGGGCCTTCCTCACCGATTTCAAACGTCTTAACTGTGCCGTTGAAATTAACGGTTACTGGTTTACCTGGTTCGACGACATCAAGCCATTTAGCATCGAATTTAAGAGACATTTTCTTGTTGAGTGGGTGCTCTGTGAAATAATTGTTAAATGTTGTAGTAATCTTGCGTTCTTGAGCGTTAGCTTGTGCATTACCGACTACGTTCTCACCGTTATAGACGTCGAAGTTAAAGCTAGTTTGTAGTCCAATTTGGTCTGGTAGTTGTGTTACTACCTTGTCGCCTTCGTTAACTGCGATATCATCTGGAATGTTGATATCCTTATACTCAACTTCGAACGGTGAATACTTACCTGTGCCACCAGGGAAGCTTACTTCCACATTAGGGTTTTCGACATTGATAGTGTCACCTTGTTTAGTGACTGTAGTAGGTGCTGCTGGTGTTTCTGTAGCTGCTACTGTATTTTCCACGGCTGGAGCTGGAGTTTCAGTAATCGGTTGAGCTTCAACTGGAGCTGGTGTTTCTGCCACTGGTGCTACTGTTTCAGATGGTGTGACAGTCACGTTCCCAGCGTTGTCAGCAGTGTATACATTTGCCACTGCTGGCTGAGTGTCTGCCACTGGTTGAGTAGTTTCGTCTGCCGATACTGATCCTGCACCGATTAGCAATGCAGTAGCAAGAGCTAGTGTTCCGCACAAGCCATAGGCTTTAGATTTAGTGAAACTTGGTTTTGCAATTGTTTGTGTTTTCATGGTATAATCTCCTTGGTATAATTTTCTTGCACAGGCCCTTACCTGTGCTTTTTTTAGTGCTTCAATCCGCACCCATCGCCCACCGTTTCATGTTTTTTCAATGTTTTATTAGACTTATGAATGGGAAAATTAGGAAAAAAGTAATTTAGTAAAGATTTTTTGGGGAAAGGTATAAATTACACTCCACGGTGAGCCGTGGCTACGGATTGAAGATGGTAATATTATCGGTTTCCGTATTTTGCCAATAGCTCACGCTCACGTTGTTGGCGTGCTTCATATTTCTGGTCGTTAATTTCTCGTGGTGTCCATACTGGTTCAAAGAAACATTCTTGTTGTGGCTGTTTTTTTGACCAAATCCAGCTAAATAGTTTTGATGGTTTCATTTGTTTATTTCCTTTCGTGATACAATTGAGTTATCCCAAATGAAGGGAGGTGGAATTATGAGCGAACAATTCGATGCATTTAAACAAGCAGCTGACAAGGCACTAACCGAATTTGCGGGCGGTTCTGATGCTATCGTCAAACTTGTTGATGAATTACTCAAAGCCCAAGCAGTTGATCTTGAAACTTCATTCAAGCTTCAAGAAGTTGATAAGCTTAATGCAAAGATTTCTAAACTCGAGAGCCGAGTTGCTGAATTGAATGATCAACTTTCTCGACACGATAAGTAGCTTCATTCAACTGTTTTAAAGCAGACATGCGCTCTTGCTCAACGCTGACATAGAATGCTTCTCTAGCTTTAATCCATTCCTCTAGCAAGTCGCTAGGGGTTTTTGTTATTTGCCGTGAATACGGCCATCTTGTTGGCCTCATGTTGTATTGTATTTCCTTTCTTCTTTCCCTAACCGCACTAGAGAGCTAGTGAGGTTTTTTAATTCATATATAATTTAAGGAGACTTATGAATATCAAATCGTTGTAGTTTTCAGGTAGGTATTGCTTATATCTCCTCACTAGCTCACTGTTACGGCTAGGGATGTATTGCTATTTGAATCTGTTTCTAGTTTTCCACTCGATGAAGGACTTAAACCCCTCATAGTTGATGAAAACCAGTTTGTGCGTTGGGTTGAATACATAGTCTCGAAAGTCTTTGTTATCCCTCATTTCTCGAATAAGGTTCTTTGCCATTGACTTCCCTAGACCTTCCCACCGTTGCATGAGGTGTTCGTAGTCTCCCCATTCAGCCGTATCGTTAACTCCGACTGGTTTGTAGGTGATTTCTTGCATTTACTTTTCCTTTCTAAGTTTTGTATAATAGAGACAATAAAAACGATTGGAGAAGAATTATGATATTTCAAGCAAAAATAAGCTCTTCTGTTACTAGACCTGTAACCGTTGAAGACATCTGCCCAATTTGTAAAAAACCAACCAATCCAGATCTTGTAAATTCTTCTTATTTCCCTCTCACAGAAGATGAAACACATTTGGTATTAACATTTAGATGCTTAGGCTGTAAGCACTTCTGGACAGAGGAATTTATAGCTTATTTGCTCAATTCATACGACAGAACATACGAAATTAAACACATCAAAGTAATTCCTAATCTTCCAAGCGATATACCTATATCTGACGATGTAGAGATGGTTTCTCCAATCGGCAAGCAAATCTATGTCCAAGCACTGAAAGCCGAGTATGAACAATTAGACCACATTGCAGGTATAGGATATCGAAAGGCACTTGAGTTTTTTGTTAAAGATTTCTCCATCGTTACCAATCCTGATGACGAAGGTAAAATCATTAAAATGTCGCTAAAACAAGTTATTGAAAAATATATTAAGGACGAAGACCTTAAAACATTCGCTCTTGCATCTGCTTATATTGGCAATGATGAAGGTCATTACTACAGAAACAACCCCGACAAAGACTTTACAGACCTAAAGAACTACCTGCATGGAGTTATTCACTACATGGAAATGAAACTCAATTTTCTTGATGCTCAAGAACTTGTGAATCGTTCAAAGAAATCTTAGAATCTAGTTCATCCAACTTCTCAGCAATATATGTCACAGTCCTCAGTATTTCGTTGAGGGCTGTTCTTTCTAGTTCATTCATTTTTGCTCCTTTCAGGTCAATTTAGCAAGTAAGGTTAATTTCACTTCTGCATAGCCGTCCTCGGTTGTGCTTTTTATTTCAAATTCCGTAAGAGTTTTTAACTCTTGACCGTCCAAGGACACTTTATCTTCACGGATTTTGATTTCATTCATAGTGTCTCCTTTCTACACCTCTCTAACTACGCTTCAAACAAACTTCCTTGATGATTGGCAGTGAAAATCTCGTTTTTTAGCTCTGGGTCGCTCAACCCCCAATTTTCGATAAAGATAACAGCGTTCTTAAATTCTTTAGCAGGAATTTCTTTGCGTCTCACACCGAAACGATCAATGATTCCTTGGTTGATAGCGTGATATGCTTTACCTCGAATATGATTGTCACGGTAAGCTTTGCTTTTCTTGCCTTCTAACAATCCAACAATCTTGCTGTTTACGAGGTTAGTTAGTTTAATTTCTTGTGCAGCGTTCACTCTCATGTTGTCTTCTAGGTTAGCAATACGCTCCTCATGATTTTCAAGTGCATCTAGCATGTTTCTAGTAACTGCTAGATGTGATACTTGTCTTGCGTGGTCTTTACTTTGACCAATAATGTCGTTTGTCATAAGATTTCTCCTTCAATTACATCGTCTTGTTCCAATATCTCCGAAACGTTACGACTGAGACTGTTAAGCATTGTTAGGAAAGTTTCAAGCTCGGTTCTAACTTTCGGATTGCTTAACGTTGGTTTGATATCCAGAAATGCAACACCGCCAAAGTTAGCAAGGAACTTGTTCCCTTTTTCCAAAAAGTTGATGGTGTGACGGTAAGCAGATACTTGCTTTTGGTAGCTGTCTAATTGCCCTTGCGACTGTTCGATAGCTCTTGTCAATTCGTCGTATTTAGCTGACTTTTCATCAACCTCTTGACGTTGATTCATTAGCTCTTTGAGTTGTGATTCAATGAATTGCACTCGCTCGTTAGCCGCTCGCTCGCTATCTGAAAGCTCTTTGTTTTTTGCTAGTAGTTTTTTGTTTAGCTCTTGTGTCGCTTGGTAATCGTCTGGGATGATTTCCTTTTCGATTACCTTTTCAATCGGTTTGACTGCTTTAGCACGTTCCAACTCACCCTTGACCGCTTCGAGTGCTTGGTCTTTGAGTTTTAGGCGACGCTCAAGTTCTTTGTATTCTTTGTGAGTTGTGACATCACCATCGAAAACCGCTTGATTGACCTCTGGGTTAGCTGACGGCTTGGACATTTGAGCTTGTAACGTTTTGGGTAAACTTTCGAAAAAATCTATTTTTGTTTCTTCGTTTTGCGAAGAAACAAATTTGAAGTGATTGATGTATTCGTATGCTTTTGTCGTTTTAAACCCTAAACTTCTATACCATTCTTCGAAACATCCGTACCCTCTGGTCGAAAGTTCTTCTTGAGCTTTGGCAAGTTGCTTCCCTATTTCATAAGCGCTCTTACTTTGAATGCCGTAAATGATATTGGCACGCTCTTCCAGAAATTCTTTTGTCTTTACATCGAGTAAGGAATAATCAAAATCGTTTGTTGTTATTTCGTTCATGTATTATCCTTTCTGAATTCGTCTAAACTGACATCTAAAGCGTCAGCAATCTTCACCATTCTACTGAAAGAAAGGTCTCTCTTTCCGATGTTCATCAACGTGTTATAGCTGATACCAGTCTTTTCAGCTAACTCTGTGACTGTCATTCCTCTGTCAATAAGTAACTTGCTTAAAGTTTTTTTCATGTTCAATCCTAAAACACAATATATAGTTTTTGATTGTATTGACAACACAATATATTGTGTTATTCTATCCTTTCTGATATAATCAATTCGTGACAAACGATTAAATAGGGCCTCTCATCTCCTTATGAAAATCGCTAGTCAAATATTATGGAAAGGAGACTGTTTTATGAGCAAAGACAATACTGTTATTGCTGGCGAAATCATTTCAGCATTGCACGATGAATTATATCGAGCCTATTATCTAAATAAAGACTTTAATAAGCCTTTTGGCGAATATGTCGCTGAACAATATGAAATGATTTATGATGGAATCAATAAAACTGTTGCCAAATATTACGAATAGAGCTGCGAATAAGTTTGCATAAGTTCGATAACCAATCTAACATGCTCTGGATTATTAGACTTCGCAGTACATAGCACTGATGTCGTAAATTGATCGAATAGCTTTAATGGATTTTCAAACTGAACTGGTTTAGCCAGTTCTTTTTTCTTTCCGCTATACGGATATCGTTTTGGTTTCATGTTTGCTCCTTTCTATTTTTGATATAATAGTTTTAAAAAATAATTGGAGTTTTATTGTGGAAGTTCTATCAAACAAAGCGCATTGCTTAATCAAAACATTTATTAAAATTCGGAAATCTAACAAACGGGGCCGAATTTACTATCAAGACAATCAAGAATTACTTGATAACAATCGCGTTTTTGTCCAAGAACTTTGTGACAAAGGCTTATGCGTCAAAGACGTTTCTGGCGACGTAGGTCTCACGGAGAAAGGTCTTTATTATCTGCCAGAACACAAAGCATTCATGGATCGGACGCTATTAACTTCTTTATGGCTTCCATTCATAGTTTCTATTCTAGGAACATCTTTTACCTTGTTTCTTAATTATTTGATAAAACTTGTGATAGGCTTAATCAACTGTAAAGGGTAAACCAAATAACTTGTGGAGAAGCAGTTTGATAATAAGGAAAACCCCTACCCCAACAATCGAACCCAATATAGAGCCGACAATTGCCAAAAAGGTACAACTTATCATTAACCCGGTATAACTCCAAAGCCAATCGTCAATGACGTCTTTGATTTTTTCAAAGGCTTTTTTTAGTGTCTTCATTTTTGTTCCTTTCATAATTCTTGACTTGAATAAAATTCAAGTTTTGCTGTAAAAAAATATCAGATACCGTACAAATCAGACGATTGAATGTGGTATTTATTACAGATAGTTACCATTTTCTTAGGAGAAATAGAAAGCACATTCTTTTCCCAAGCGCTAACTGTCTGAGCTGTAGTACCAATGCTTTCAGCGAATTGGGCTTGTGTCAGATTGTGACGGGCTCGAAGTTCTTTGATTGTAATTTTTGGAACTGTTTCTGTCATTTTGTTCCTCCTCTCTAACTAACTTACAAACATATTGTAACTTGAATTTAATTCAATGTCAACAGTTTTGTTGATTTTTTTTCAAGTTTTTTTAAGTTTTTTATAAATCAACTTGAAAATTAAGAAAGTCTACTATATAATATTAATATAAACAGCAAGGAGAAAGATATGGATTTGAATAAGCAAAGAGGAAGCAGAATTGAAAGTTTGAGAGCTAGCAAGGGTATTAGTCAACTTGAATTAGCGAAAATGTTAGGGTATAAGTCTGACTCAACTATTTCAAAGTGGGAAAGCGGTGCTAGTATTCCAACGGGGACAAAGATTGTAAAATTAGCACAAGTTTTAGGGACTTCTACGGATTACATTCTTTTCGGAGACGGTCCAGAAACCACCGAGGACCCACAACCAACCAATGCCCACGACATCGATAACATAATAGACAACGCCATGATGTTCGACGGCAAACCGTTGACTGATGATGATAAGCGGGCAATCCGTGGCATCATTGCCGGCTATATGAGTAGCAAGGGGGATTGATATGGTTCGCAAATCCAAACAATCTTATAGAGATTTAGTTACTTTGCTTGACAACAATGGGGTTAGTTTTGAACTTATGCCGAAAGGTAAAGCTATTACTTTTTTAGAAAAGAACAACTACTACTATAAAGTCTCTGCTTTTCGAAAAAATTTTAAAAAGAAAAACGGGAAGTATCAACACCTTGATTTTCAGCATCTTGTAGATCTAGCCACAATTGATATGTATTTGCGAGACACGCTTCTGGATATTGCTATTAATGTTGAACATTTTATAAAAGTCGAGTTATCTAGGTTAATTACTAACAATCCTGATGAAGATGGTTATACAATTGTTCAGGAATTCGCTGTCAATTACCCAACATACTATAACAGCACCTATAATCGGTTCAGACAATCTCGATATCAAAAGGATATGTTTCTAAAACGTGGGTCTGATATCCCGATTTGGGCGTTGATGGAACACATGGATTATGGTTGCTTGTTAAAATTAGTAGGACTTTATTTCGATAAGTATAAGCCCAACTCTCTTCAAAAGGCTGTGACATTGGGTGATAACTCGAGACATCTCAGAAACGCTTGCGCTCACAATAATGTCCTGATGGTAAATGTATTCAGAGATGACGAAAAATTGAATAGAGTTAATGCCGTAGTTAATACGTTTGCTAGACAAAAGGGCGTTCTCAAATATCGTCAATACCGCAAAGTGAATGACCTTCTTTCACTCATTGCCTTATCAAATGCCTACTGTTCCACTGCGGTTCAATATCATCAAGGTTTAAAGATCCAAAATCTTATTGACCGAATGCAAAGGTATGCATCTGATTACACAAAAACGCCAGAACTGGTTAAAATGTTTACTATTTTTTGTAAAATCATTGACAATAAGTAAAACATTTTGTAAACTATTTTTAGTGGAAGACTGATTAAGTTCAGCGCCCTATGGCTTGTGCGTGCGCAAGTGTAAGGGAACAAAACGTCTAAAAAGAGCCGGTTCGTTTGTCGAATTGGCTTTTTTGCTTTTTTCTATAGAAACTGGTGCGAGGTGCTATGACTGAAAAAGAATTGCTTGAGCGATTCAATGTCTCTATCTGTGAGTTCGATTCTAGCCAGTGGCCACGAGATGGTTTTTTAGACCCTGTTAACCGTGTGGTTTACATCAATAAGGATTTACCTGCCGAAAGACGTTTGAAGGTCTTACTGCACGAATTAGGGCACCTAGAACACAACCCCAAACACTACGAGCGCCTGCGTGAGAAATATGAAGCTCAAGCTAATAGAAACAAGTCGCTATCAGACGATTGGGTGACCATGGATAGAGATTATATTTTTGTTACCGACAAGGGAGTACCACTTCAACGGAACTCGTTTAACAATTCTATCCAAGCTGCTAACAAGAGACTGGATAAGCCGATTAATAAACCGATATCATCTCACATATTCAGACACACGCTGGTCAGCTATCTGGCTGAGAATGGTGTCCCATTAAAGGCTATTATGGATAGAGTTGGGCATGATGACAGTGATACAACAATGAAGATTTATACCCACGTAACCAACAAAATGAAGAATAAAGTGGTTGAAATCATTGATAACTTGCCCCTTTCTTGCCCCTTAGAATAAAAAAAGACCTATCTACCAAGGCTAACCCCTTGATATGATAGGCTTTTTCTTTAAATCTTATTTTACTGTGCGGATACGCATAGTGTTTGTACCACCTGTACCTACAGGAACACCAGCAACGATAACAATGTTGTCACCAGATTCTACAAGACCTGATTCCAATGCAACTTTTTCAGCAACATCAAACATATCATCAGTTGAGCTTGGTTTTTCAGTAACTACTGGAATAACACCCCAGTTAAGCATCAATGATTTTTGAGTAATTTCATCGAATGTTACAGCCAAGATATCAGCTTCTGGACGGTATTTAGAAATCAAACGAGCAGTGTTACCTGATTCAGTAAGAGCAACAACAAGTTTGATATCCATTGAGTTAGTAGCATCTTTAACTGCAGACGCAACTACTTCAGTCTTAGTTGAACGGTCAAATGTTGATGAATCAAGACGACCATACTCTTTAAGAAGAGTTTGAGC
>ERZ507003.298-NODE-298-length-33768-cov-7.639605_pt1 | contig 33768 bp, 29 predicted proteins | sample MGYA00513166_ERZ507003 | MGnify/ENA metagenome assembly ERZ507003
CCCCTGAAAACAATCCGCAGATCGAATTGCCCCGTCGCGCGAAGCGCACGACGGGGCAATTCATGATCGAGGACGTTTTCAGGGGAAGCCCCAAGGGGGCCGGTGAGAGCAATGAGGCAGGGCGCTACAGGTATTCGATCTGGGCGCCCTCGGTGTCGCACGTCAGAATGTGCGTGTCGCATTTGGGGAACTGCTCACGCAGCTTGACCTGCAGGAACTTTGCCACAATGGTGTCGTCGGTTACAGCCATGAGGGTCGAGCCCGAGCCGCTAATCCAGATGGTCTTAGCGCCGCCGTTAAGGCAGGTGTCGCGCACGGCGTTGTAGTCGGGGATGAGGCGGCGGCGATAGGGCTCCTGGATACGGTCGTCGTTGGCGGCGGCAATCAGGTCAAGGTCGCCGGTCTCCAGGCCGCGCGTCATGCCGGCGATGCGGCCCATTTGCCATACGGCGGTGGAGAGTGGAATCTCTTGCGGCACAACCTTGCGCGCCTCGCTCGTATGCACCTCGTAGGGCGGAATCACGGTAATAAAACGCAAGCGATCGCTCACCTCGTAGCGCAGACACTGGGGGAGCGAATCGGTCGGCGTAAAGGAGCAGACGGCGCCGCCCAGGATAGCGGGGGCGACGTTATCGGGATGGCCCTCGACCTCGGTGGCAATGCGGACGAGCTCGGCGCGGTCGACGGTGTGGCCCGTCAGCGCGGCGGCCGCCATGATGCCAGCGACGACGCAGGTGGAGCTGGAACCCAGGCCGCGGGCGACGGGCACATCAGTTTGAATATCGATGGCAACGGGGAAAGCCGACTCGCCCCATGCGGCCAGTGCATCCACAAAGCTCACGTAGACCAGGTTATTCTCGTTTTGGAACTCCTCGGGGCAGCCCGTGATGGTGAGCTTGTCGGCGCGCTCGAAGGTGAAGTGCGAGTAGAGGCTGACGGCCATGCCGAGGGTGTCGTAGCCGATGCCTAGGTTGGCGCTTGTTGCTGGGACGGTGATCTTGATCATGTGGGTCCTCCTGGGCGGGTCTGCCTGTTTAGTTCGCTGCTCGGGCAGTCCTGGCTCGCTCGGAAAGCACATTAAGTGCTTTCCGGCTCGTGCGGAACTCGCGACGAACTAAACAGGCAGACCCGCATGTCAGCTCGTCATCATCCCGGGGGTTATCTGATGAAAGAAGGTGCGCCGGCTTTCGCCGGCGCTTAATAAGGGATCTAGTTGGTGCTCATTCGTTTTGCTGCAGACTCGACGTAGCTTGCCATCTCATCGACGTCGCAGACGTCTTCGAAGCGGACGGGCTTGGACTCGAGCTCGGCGAGCTGGGTCGGGGCGACCGTGTTGGTGGCCTGCTCGAGCACACGCATAGCCTCAAAGTCGTCCTCGGGAACGTTAAGCCCCAGAGCTTCGCAGCAGGCGCGCGGGAACTTGTAGGGGCTGGCGGTCGAAAGCAGCACGCGGGCCTTGGCGCCCTCGGCGGGAGCGACCTGCTCGAAGACGTGATAGCCACAAGCGGTGTGCGGGTCGATCACGTAGTCGTTGGCGTCCCAGCAGCTCTTGATGGCAGCGCGGACTTCGTCCTCGCTGGCCCAACCGCAGCCAAACACGCTCTGGATCTTGGCCAGCAGCTCGGCGGGCACCTCGTAGCGACCCGTCTGGGCAAGCTGCTTCATAAGGCCGGCAACGAGCTCGCAGTCGCCGTCGGACAGGAAGTAGAGCATGCGCTCCAGGTTGGAGCTGATGAGGATGTCCATCGACGGCGAGATGGTCGTGAAGAACGGACGGTTACGGTCGTAGACGCCGGTAGTCAGGAAGTCGGCAAGCACGTTGTTCTTGTCGCTCGCCACGACGAGCTTGGCGACGGGCAGACCCATGCGCTTGGCGTAGTAGCCTGCCAGGATATCGCCAAAGTTGCCGGTCGGTACGCAGAACTCCACGGTGTCGCCGGCCTCGATGGCGCCGGCGCGCAGCAGCTGCGCATAGGCGGCAAAGTAGTAGACGACCTGCGGTACCAGACGGCCGACATTGATGGAGTTGGCGCTCGAAAGCACAGTGCCAGCGGCCTCCAGGCGCTCGGCAAGCTCCTTATCGGCAAAGATGCGCTTGACGGCGCTCTGGGCGTCGTCAAAGTTGCCGCGGATGCCGCAGACGGCGACGTTATCGCCCTCCTGCGTGGACATCTGCAGGTTCTGGACGCGGCTGACCTTGCCCTCGGGATAAAAAACGGTGATGCCCGTGCCCGGAGTGTCGGCAAAACCGGCGAGCGCGGCCTTGCCCGTGTCGCCCGACGTGGCGGTGACGATCATGATGCGCTCGGCGCCGCCGTCCTTGGCGGAAGTGCGGGCCATCAGACGGGGGAGCATCTGCAGGGCGACGTCCTTGAAGGCGCTCGTGGGGCCGCCAAAGAGCTCCATCACATAGGTCTGAGGGGCATCAGCGCCCGGCGCAGCGTCGAGTTTGACGAGCGGCGTAACCTCTTCACTCGCAAACGTGCCGCGGTATGCCTCGTCGACACACGCCGAAATTTCTTCGGCCGTGTAATCATTCAGTAACATTCCCAACACATCTTGAGCGATTTCAAAGTACGATTTATCTGCAAGCGAGCTGATATCGACCTGCTGGGTGCCGAGCTCGTCCGAGACAAACAAACCCCCGTCGGGAGCGATGCCGGTGCGGATTGCCACCTTACTTGAGCACGATAAAGTGCGTCCTCGTGTACTATGATAAGTTCCCATATAACACTGCTCCTCGGATGCCTTGGTCCCAATCGGTGAAACCATGGTATCAGAGCGCGCAAAACAGGTTTGCAGAGGCTTTTAGAAAGGTAACCTCAAGCCCATGATTAAGATTGCCAAGTTTGGCGGCTCGTCGGTCGCCGACGCCGAACACTTCAAGAAGATTAAGGCCATCGTCGATGCCGACCCTGCCCGCCGTTTTGTGGTGGTTTCTGCCTGCGGCCGCCGCTTTAAGGGCGACACCAAGGTGACCGACCTGCTCTACCTGGTTAACGCGCACGTTAAGTATCACGTTTCGTGCGAGGAACTGCTCGAGGACATTGGCCAGCGCTATTTTGATATCGCTGACGAGCTGGAGCTCACCTATCCCATCCGCGAGGAGTTTGCGGCCTTTGCCGAGCGCGCCCGCTCGGGCGGCTACTCTACCGAGGAGCTCGTGAGCCGTGGCGAGTACTTCACCGCTCGCCTGATGGCCGAGTACCTGGGCCTGCCGTTCCTGGACGCCGCGACGGTTGTGGCGTTCCATCACGACGGTACGCTCAGCATGAACCGCACTTCCGAGCTGGTGCAGGAGTACGGTCAGCAGGGCGGCTTTGTTATGCCTGGCTTCTACGGCGCGACGCGTGAGGGCCAGATCAAGCTGCTCGACCGTGGCGGCGGCGATATTTCCGGCTCGATCCTGGCCAAGTGCCTGGGCGCCGACCTGTACGAGAACTGGACCGACGTCTCGGGCTTCTATTCTGCCGATCCGCGTATTGTTCCCGAGGCTCAGCCCATTGCGCGCGTTACCTACGAGGAGCTGCGCGAGCTTTCGTACATGGGCGCAAGCGTCCTGCACGAGGAGGCCGTGTTCCCCGTGCGCGAGGCGGGTATTCCGCTGGTCATCAAGAACACCAATGCGCCGCAGGACCCCGGCACCATCATTAGCGAGACGGCTGATGAGGGCGAGGCCGAGCCCATCATTACCGGCGTGACCGGCAAGCGCGGTTTTGTCGCCATCAACGTCGCCCGCGACCGCACCAAGCCCCGCGTTGGCTTTATGCGCCGTGCGCTTTCGGTCTTCGAGCGCTATGACGTTTCCGTCGAGCACATGCCCACCGGTGTCGACCGCTTTGGCGCCGTGGTGCAGGAGAAGGATGTGCACGATTCGCTGTACTCGCTTGTGGGCGACATTCAACAGGAGGTAGAGCCGCTCGAGATCGAGGTTGTCGAGGGCTTGGCGCTCATCGCGACCGTCGGCCGTAACCTGCGCGGCCGCGCAGGTATCTCGGGCCATCTGTTTGGTATGCTTGGCCAGGCCGGCGTGAGCGTGCGTATGATTTCGCAGAGCTGCGACGAGATCAACATCATTATCGGTGTCGAGGAGAAGGACTTCGACCTGGCGATTCGGACCATTTACCGTGCCTTCTCCGATGAGAACGGCATTGTGAAGGTCTCCGACCTGGAGGCTTCCGCGCCGGTCGATCCCGCTCTGGCTGCGCTCCACAAGTAGCTGCTATCTCGCTAGATTTTTGGGACTCGCCTCAAAAATCTACGGCGGGGCGTTTCGTTTCGGTTTCGTTTCGACGGGGCGGGTTTCGTGCCTGCCCCGTTCTTGTATACACTGGCAACAATAATCGGCCTGCTCAGCGTGCGGGCAAAAGCCACAACCTTTAAAGGGGGAAGCATGAAACAGTACACGGTTGCTATTTTGGGCGCGACGGGAGCCGTGGGCACCCAGATGCTCGAGTGCCTTAACGAGCAGGAGTTCCCGGTCGGTAAGCTCAAGCTGCTGGCGAGCGCGCGTTCTGCGGGCAAAACCGTCGAGTTCCGCGGCGAGCAGATTGTGATCGAAGAGGCTTGCCCCGAGGCCTTTGAGGGCTGTGACATCGTGCTCGGCGCTGCCGGCGACGATATCGCCAAGGAGCTGCTGCCCGAGGCCGTCAAGCGCGGCGCCGTCGTGGTCGACAACAGCCATGCCTTCCGTATGGATCCCGAGGTGCCGCTGGTCGTGCCCGAGATCAATGCCGACGATATCAAGTGGCATCACGGCCTTATCGCCAATCCCAACTGCGCGACCATCATCGGCCTGGTTCCTACGTGGCCGCTGCACCAGCTTGCTGGCGTGAAGCGCATGATCGTCTCGACGTATCAGGCGGCTTCGGGCGCTGGCGCTCCCGGTATGGCCGAGCTCGAGGCTCAGCTGGCCGCCCTGGGCCGCGGCGAGGAGATTCCCGAGCCGCGTGCATTTGCCGCCCAGCTGGCGAGCAACCTGATTCCGCAGATTGGTGGCGTCAAGGAGGAAGGCTTTACCTCCGAGGAGATGAAGCTGCAAAACGAGGGCCGTAAGATCATGCACCTGCCCGAGTTGCGCGTGAACTGCACCTGCGTGCGCGTGCCCGTGCTGCGTTCGCACTCCGAGAGCATTACGCTCGAGTTTGAGCGCGATATTACGGTTGACGAGGCCCGTGCTGCGCTGGCTGCCGCTCCCGGCGTCAAGCTGGTTGACGATATGGCTGCCGAGGATGCACACGACCGCTTCCCCATGCCGATGGATACGTCCGACCAGGACCTGATTTGGGTCGGCCGCGTGCGTCGCGACATCTCGAACCCCGAGGCCGCGCGCGGTATCACCTTCTGGTGCTGCGGTGACCAAATCCGTAAGGGCGCGGCAACCAACGCCGTCCAGATTGCCAAGCTGCTCTGCGAGTAGTGGTGGACCTGTCCGGCGGGGGCCGGGCTTGGTTTTCAGAACGTCCTCGACCATGTGTGGCGCCTTGTCCTGCTCCTTCGGAGCCGCGGACAAGGCGCCACACTGGTCTGCGGAGTGTTCTGAAAACCAAGCCCGGCCCCCGCCTGTGGTGACGCTGCTGCGAGCGGTCTGCGATGGGGCCGTTGTTGGTTGGGGCCGCTGGGCTGATGTGGGGGGGCACGTGGCTGTTGCGGGCCCTGGTTCCGGCGGCGGCCTCGGCGCTTCGCGCCTGCCGCCTTGGGGACTGTGGGGGCGCGGCCGGCAGCTGCGGCGCGTTGCGCCTGCTGCCTTGGGTGACTTTGGGGTGGGGCCGAATCGAAGGTGAATGGTTTTCCGAGAAGTGAACGACCTATTTTGGACCCTTGAAGCATCGGCATATTTTGGCCGCCATTTCCTGCGGTTTTATCGCATGAATCCTGCTGTTTTGCAGTCAAAAAATGCGGATGCTTCGGGGCCCTAGTTTTACTCGTTCACTTCTCGGAAAACCATTCACCTTCGTTTTTGCCGGACATCGTTTTGGGCGTTGCGACTCGGTATCGGCCGATATTGAGAGGGAAAACGCCCTCTCTTGGACAATCGAGTCTGTCCGGACGTATCTGCGAGGTTGTCTGCACAATTCGCGGTATTATGGTGCGGAGTTTTGAAAGGAGCCGCTGGTGGTCACGACGACGTTTGCTTCGCCTTTGGGCGAAATCTTGCTTGCCGCTGATGGCCGCGGTCTGACGGGGCTTTGGTTTGAGGGGCAGGAACATTTTGGCTCCACGCTGCTCAAAGAGGATGCGGAGTATGTCGTAGGTGCCGATGCGGTTTCTGGTACCGGTGGGATGTCTTCGGTGAGTCCGGCAAATGGCGCGGCTTCTTCGGTGCTTGAGCGTTCTTGGGCTTGGCTGAATGCTTATTTTGCGGGGCAGGAGCCTCGGTTTACGCCGCCGTTGCATATGATTGGCACGGCGTTTCAGCGCGAGGTTTGGTTTGAGCTGCTTTCTATCCCGCGTGGCGAGGTCGCTACGTACGGTGAGATAGCCCAGCGAGTTGCGGCTCGACATCGTGTGCCGGGAAACGAGGCTCCCGTTGTGTCCCCGCGTGCCGTGGGGACTGCGGTTGCACGCAATCCCATTTCGATTATCGTGCCGTGCCATCGCGTGGTTGCCGCCGATGGTTCGCTCAACGGATATGCCGGCGGGCTTGACCGCAAGGAGTGGCTGCTTCGGCTCGAGGGCGCGTACGAGGAATAACGCCAGGGCACTTTGCATAGCCAAGACGCCGTTTCCGGTTGAGACCACTTGCTTGGACATCTTTCTACGCCCGCTTCTGCAGGGCATAGATCGACTTATCCATGTTGAACAGGTAAGCCGCGACGCAGACGATGAAGAATGCCGGCAGATTACCGAAACCGAAGACTTCGCAGCCAATCAGGATGGGTGCGAGCAGCGTATTGGTGGCGCTGCCAAAGACGGCTGCGTAGCCCAGCGCGGCGCAAAGCGCGATGGACATGCCGAGTTGAGCCTCGTTATGGCGACATCTGGGTAACAGAAAGGCCCGCGTTCCTCAGAGGCAAGATAGGCAATTCTGCTTCTGAGGTAGATCTCAATTCTGCCGACCGCATCAAACATTAACTGCCGGAGGGCTCGGTCAAATTCATACGTGTAGATGATGGTTTCGAATGTTGTGCCTTCGCGAAAGATGGTAATCCCGGACTTGCATTTGGTTTTGTAGGGAAACCAGTAGGCCGACAGTCTGTAGTGGCCGACTTCGACCAAAGCTCGCTCGAGTTCGCTTTGATCAGAGCACTTAAGACCCCTGTATTCTGTCAATAGTGCTATTTGTTCGTTGATGGATATCCGCGACTTCCGGTATTTCATTTAAGCCTCTTGATAGAAAAAGAGCTGGAGTTGCGCATCGTTGAGAGGCTTTCCAGCTTTAGCAAAACAAACTTATAAGATGCGACGGGCCGCGTCAAGATAATTACCGGACGGCCTAGGAGGCGGCTGGTTGGCTGGCTTAAAACCTAGCGCGTGAGATGACGCTCCACGCTATTCAGCGCGCTTGATAGGATGACGAACCACAGTCTTAAGTTTCTCCGGTGCACATTTGCGTGGATCGGAGAGATAGATTTCGTGATGGAAACGGGTGTCTGAGAAGTCGGGGACATAGCCCTGCTCGGTCGTGTATTCATTCATAGCGCCTACGGTCGCCGGTTCGTTGTCGTAGGGCCCGGTGTGCATGCATTGAACGCAGAGGCCCTCGTCAACTTTAAGCAGCTCGACGGCAGAAAAGTTAAGTTTCTTTTTGGTCGTGGCTTCCGCGACTGCCCAGTCAAAGTCATCTCGGGTGACGAAATCGGGCAGGCGAATGCACGAGATAAAGTTGAAATCGTCCTTGCGTACATAATCGATGTCGCCGCTCGGGGAGTCTTGCCACCAGAAACCCTCGAGCGGCGGTACCACAAAGTCGAAATAGCCCTTGATACTCCTTGAGCCTTTCTTCGACATCTTGACGGTATAGGCGATGCCGTAAAGCAGCGGCAGGGCGTTTTGATACTCGCCACCTTCGGTATTTGGGTCGCCCTTTCCGCGAACGGCAACGTAGCTCATAGGCGGGACAGTTACGATGCTCGGCTTGCTTGCAGGTTTGTAGAGCTCCTTGCATTCCTTCTTAAAGTCGAACGCCATGTTGGCCGCCTTTCTGCGTATTGGCCTGCTTAGATAACGGAATCATATCATAGAAACGAACAGTTGTTCGAATGATTTTGCTGACAGATAGAGATGCGTGCGTTGTGTTTGGCGGTCGGCCTGACCCCGTCGATGATTTCTCTGCCTTCCCGGCGCCTCATCTATGGCTGTCGTTTCCCCATATAAAACCTGCCAAAATAAACCTGTCCCTTTTTGGTCGGCGTGAAATGGGTAATACTAAAGAGTTATCCGACCAGATGGGAACCGATCGATGGCCTATATCGAATTCAAAGACGTCATCAAAGCATACGGCGAGGGCGATGCCCGCATCCATGCGCTCGACGGCGCGAGCTTTACCGTTGAGCGCGGTGAGCTCGCCATTATCCTGGGCGCTTCGGGCGCCGGCAAGACTACGGCGCTCAACATCCTAGGCGGCATGGATACGGTAACCTCCGGCTCCGTGACAGTGGACGGGCGCGACGTGAGCTCTGCCAACGAGGCGCAGCTTGTGGAGTACCGCCGCGCCGACGTCGGCTTTGTCTTTCAGTTCTACAATCTGGTTCCCAACCTGACGGCGCTCGAAAACGTTGAGCTTGCAGCTCAGATCTGCCCCGATTCGCTCGATGCCGAACAGACGCTTCGCCAGGTTGGCCTGGGCGAGCGCCTCGCCAACTTCCCCGCGCAGCTTTCGGGCGGCGAGCAGCAGCGCGTGTCCATTGCCCGCGCACTGGCCAAGAACCCCAAGCTTCTTTTATGCGACGAGCCCACGGGCGCGCTCGACTATAAAACCGGCAAGCAGATCTTGCAGCTGCTGCAGGATACCTGCCGCAAGCAGGGCATTACGGTCATCATCATCACGCACAACTCCGCGCTCGCGCCCATGGCCGATCGCCTGATCCGCTTTAAGAGTGGTCGCGTGGAGAGCGAGACGGTCCAGCAAAATCCCGTGCCTATCGAGACGATCGAGTGGTAGCGCCCATGGACCAGGACCGCCAAAACAGCCTACGCCGCGACGCGCAGAACACGGAGCGCGAGCAGGATTTTACGACCTACCGCACTGCCCAAAGCTCAAACGATATGGTGCCGACGGTTTTTCGCCGTGGCATCTACCGCACAATCCGAGGCAGTCTTAAGCGCTTCTTGTCAATCGTGGTCATCACCGCGCTTGGCGTGAGCGTGATGTGCGGCCTTAAGGCGGGTTGCGAGGACCTGTGTGATTCGGTTGATGCCTACTTCGACCAGCAAAATGTCTATGACATTAACGTGCAGTCGACCTATGGCCTGACTGACGATGATCTCGACGCCATACAAGAGGTCGATGGCGTCGAAACGGCCGAGGGCATCTACACCGAGACCGCCTACACCGCCGTGGGTACAACGCGTGAGCGCGTGGTCGTGCAGAGCCTCTCCAAGGAGAACATCGATCAGCCGGTGCTCGTGAACGGCGATTTGCCCGAGAGCGCTGATGAAGTCGCGGTGACTTCGAAGTTCCTGAAGGCATCGGGCAAGAAAATCGGCGATACGGTGAGTTTTGCCGCCAATGACGCGAGCTCGTCCAATCAAAGCGCCAAGGACCAGTTTGCCGCGGGCGATTACACCATTACGGCCGAGGTCCTCGACCCCACTGATGTGAGCTCCGACTCGACAGTCAACGCCTTTCGCGCTGCTTCGGCGGCGGACTATAAGTTCTATGTGAGCGAGGACGCCGCGACATCTTCTTCCTACTCCGCGGTCCACGTGATCGTCGAGGGAGCCAAGAGCCTCAACTCCTATTCGGATGCCTACGCGGCAAAGATCAACAAGGTCAAGGGCAATATAGAGAAGATTCGCGAGGAGCGTGAGAAGGCGCGCGCTCAGGAACTGACGGTCGACACGCCGGCAAGCTTGGATGCGGCCGAGCGCCAGGCGAATATGCTCTTTGGGATTGAGCAGGACAACATCAATCGCATGGCAGAGGGCAGCGAGGAGCGCGTGCAAGCGCAGGCCGACCTGGATCAGCGCCGCGCCGCCGCCGACCAGCAGTTTGCCGATGCCCGCGCCGAGCTTTCCGATCTGGGCGAATGCACCTGGTACATCCAGGACCGCGGCAATATCGCAAGCTACTCGAGCGTGGAGAGCGATAGCTCGTCAATTGAAGCCATCGCCACGGTGTTCCCGTTCATCTTCTTTATCGTCGCCGTGCTCATCAGCCTTACCACCGCCACGCGTATGGTCGAGGAGGAACGCACACTCATCGGCCTGTATAAGGCGCTCGGTTATTCGCGCGGACGCATCCTGTCCAAATACGTGGACTATGCGCTGTGGGCCTGTCTGATCGGCGGCGTGCTCGGCAACATCATCGGATTTGTGGGCCTGCCGCTGTTCCTGTTTACGGTGTTCGACGACATGTACTCACTGCCCCAGATGCTGCTTTCGTACGACATCGTGTCCTCGATCGTTTCGGTGGCGCTGTTTGCCGTGGGCGTGGTGGGCGCCACGATTATCGCCTGCCGCCACGAGATGGCCGAGACCCCGGCCTCGCTTATGCGTCCCAAGGCCCCGCGCGCTGGCTCGCGCATTCTGCTCGAGCGCATCGGCTTTATCTGGCGCCGCATGGGCTTTTTGAACAAGGTCGCTGCACGCAACCTTTTCCGCTATAAAAAGCGCGCCTTTATGACCATCTTTGGCATCGCGGGTTGCACCGCGCTTGTGATCTGCGGTATGGGTATTCGCGACACGTCGGTCGCGCTTTCGCCCAAGCAGTACGGGCATATCACGCGCTATGACTTGCTGGCGGTCGCCAACCCCGATGACTTTACGCAGACGTGCGCGGCGTTGGATGAGCGCAGCGCGGCCAATGATTCCAACGTGACCGTAACTTCGACGCTGCCGATCATGACTGACAACGTTACCTTTACGTTTGGCGGCAAGAGCGAGACCGTGCAGCTGATCGTGGTGCCCGATGACCGCATGAACGATCTGGACGACTACGTGTGCCTCGAGGACGAGTCCAAAGAGCCGCTGTCTTTGCGTGACGGAGACGTGTATCTGAGTAAGAGTTCACAGCTGGTGCTGGGGATTCAGCCGGGCGATACGGCACACGTCCAGGATTCGTCGCTCAATGTCGCCAAGGTCAAAGTCAGCGACATTTCGCTTAACTATCTGGGCAACACGCTTTACATGACGCAGGGCACCTATGAGCGCGCGTTCGGTCGAAGCGCACGCCTCAACGGCGTCTTTGTGCTGCTTAAGGGCTCGTCGGCCGACCAGATTGCGTTTAGCAAGAATCTTAAGAGCGACGGTTGGCTTACGATTTCGAGTACGGCCGAGCATTGGGAGAACTACGAGGCGAACTTTACGATTATCAATTCCGTCGTGGTGCTCGTGACCTTTATGGCGGCGTGCCTATCGTTTGTGGTGGTGTTTACGCTGTCCAACACGAATATCTCCGAGCGCGAACGCGAGCTGGCGACCATCAAGGTGTTGGGCTTCCGCCGTGGCGAGGTGCACCATTACGTCAACAAGGAGACGTTGATCCTCACGGCGATCGGCGCTGCGCTGGGCGTGCCGCTGGGTGGCTTGCTGGCCGAGAGCTTCACGTACATCCTGCAGATGCCGTCGCTGTACTTTGACGTTGAGGTCGAGCCGCTAAGCTACGTGCTCGCCGTGCTGCTTTCCTTTGGCTTTACGATCATCGTCAACCTCGCCACCAACCGAACTCTCAACAAGATCGACATGGTCGGCGCCCTCAAGAGTGCCGAGTAACCTGCCTGGGATTCAAGCTGTAGCGAGCTGTAATGTACCACAACCGCATTTTTGCATAAACCGCCCCGCCAAATGCATACTTTGACGGGGCGGTTGCTTTTTGCCCACAGGTACCCCAGGGGGCGCCGTGCAAATTCCGGAGTATTCAGCGTCCCGGGGTCCGCGGGCGCGGGGGCGGGGGTGCAAGACTGCGCTGAAAGCCCCGATTCTGAGTCCCAACGCCTCTAGAGCCGCTCGTTTTTTTACAGGATGCGGCCCATGGTGCCTGCCTTTCGCCCAAAATCCAGTATGCAGGCACCCTCGGCTGCTGAATACTCCCAAAAATGCACGCCGCATCCTACCCCAGACACCCGCAGCAAGAAGACGAATAGCCTCGGCCTCCCCAGTTACCGCAGGAGGCCCCAGGGCTTACCTCCCAAATCTTTCCGCAGGACGGAAGGATCCCGCCGCGCGAAGCGCACGGCGGGGTCCTGACATGTCCGAGGACGATTTGGGAGGTAAGCCCTGGGGCCTCCGATGGGGCGGTTCCAGCCGAGGCTATTCGTCGCCGAAGCTGATGCCCAACGCCTTGGCCTCGCGCACCAGATCGCTCTGGGGGTCGACAAACTTGAGCTTGCCGGCGACCTCCTCGAGCGGCATGTGGCACATCTTGCCGTCGCGCAGGGCAATCATGTAGCCAAACTCGCCGCGCAGGCAGCCCAGTGCCGCCTCGACGCCGCACTGGGTCGCAAAGATGCGGTCCTGGGCGTCGGGCTGGCCGCCGCGCTGCGTGTGGCCGGGGATGGCGACGCGGGTCTCGCGACCGGTCTTGGCCTCGATCTCCTTGGCGATGTCGTAGACGATCGACGGGCTCGTGCGCTCGGCGAGCTTCTTCTTGTACTCCTTCTTGGACAGCGCCGCGTCCTCCTTGGAGATAGCGCCCTCGGCGACGGCCACGATGGTAAAGCGGCTGCCGGTCTCCATGCGATGCTCGATGGTCTTGATGACCTGGTCCATGTCGTAGGGAATCTCGGGAATCAGGATGACGTCCGCACCGCCCGCGACGCCGGCATACAGCGGGATCCAGCCAACCTTGTGGCCCATGATCTCGATGACGAACACACGCCCATGACTTGAGGCGGTGGTGTGGATGTCGTCGATGCACTTGGTGGCGACGTCGATAGCGCTCGTAAAGCCAAACGTCATCTCGGTGCCCCAGGTGTCGTTATCGATGGTCTTGGGCAGGGCGATAACGTTGAGGCCCTCTTCGCGCAAGCGGTTGGCAGTCTTGGTGGAGCCGTTACCGCCCAGCATAAACAGGCAGTCGAGCTGCAGCTTATGATAGGTGTGGACCATCGCCGGCACCTTCTCGACGCCGTCGGCCTCGGGAATGTTCAGGCGCTTGAACGGCGTGCGGCTCGTGCCCAAAATGGTGCCGCCGCGGGTGAGGATGCCGCTAAAATCGGCGGGCGTCATGACGCGGAACCTGCTGTAGATAAGGCCCTGGCAGCCGTCCTCAAAACCATAGATCTCGATAGGTTCTTTGCTATTGGTCATAAGCGTTTTGACAATGCCGCGCATGGTGGCGTTGAGCGCCTGGCAGTCGCCGCCACTGGTAAGAAGACCGATCCTGAGCATGATGAATCCTTCCGGGCAAGTTATAACATGCGCATAAGTTTACCCCCGCACACTGTTGATACGGGGGTAAAACGTGTTAGCTCAAGCGTATGGAAATGTAAGCAACGTCAGGGAACGTAAGGTCGACGGGCCTGGCTCCTTACAGCGCAAAGGCGTCGACGTCGCCCCAGTGGCGGCGCAGCGTGATGGCGGCAGCGGGCTCGGTATTGTCAAAGATGACCGACCATTGCGTATTGCTGGTGATGTCTTCCGGATTGGGCTCTTGGGCTGCGGCGCGAAGGGCCTTCCAAGCGACTGCCTCGTCCTGGGCACCGGCGTGGGCGTCAAGGACATCGGCGATTGCGACGGCGCGCTCTTTACCATGGCCCAGCTCGTCATTCTTTTGGTTGGGCAGCACTTCGTCGCCATAGCAAGCGTAGAAGTTCGTAACCTGGCGTACAGGAGTCGCTTTGAAAGCACGGTTCGGATCGCGCGGATCCCACTCTACTACGCGCGCGTCACTGGCGGCGTCGTTGATAAAGAAGTGGTAATCGCGTCCTGCCATGGCGTGCGTGTCGTAGGCGGAAAGCAGGTTGACAGCTTCTTGCGTGGTGGCGGCACGGTCGAGCACCAGACGGATGGCGAGCGAGGTATTGATGACGGGGCGTTGCGTGTCCTGGTCACAGGGCTTGGAATCCAGTGTGAGTACGGCAATGGACACGCCGCATTCGTTAACACCGTCGAGCTGGGCAAACGGGCCCATGAGTGCGGCGGCGCGTCCGCCGACGGAGTCAAGCGGAGTGTTATCGCCCAGGTTGTTAAGGGCGGCAAACCCGATGGAGGCATAGCCGCCGCGTGGGTGATTGCGCACCAGCAGCGACGAGGTGTCGTCCTTAAAGTCGTAATTGCGACCGGTGCGCACGCGGCCTTCGGCATCTACGGCGACAAAAGCGCTGCAGGCAAACTGGGGCGCCTGGACATGTACCGGCACACCGGGCAGCACCTGCGCCACCACGGCATCGATGTAGGCCTGGTCGTCGCGCACGCCAGCGGCGATGATGCGATCAAGATCGTAGTCGTAGGCGATGTCGATTGCGTACAGGTCATAGCTATCCGCGTAGCCGGTCAAGCGTTTGAGCGACGCGGCGGACTTGATTTGCTTGCGGTAAACGATACCGGTGACAGCGGCAAGGCCGACGGCGACTCCCGCGACACCGCAGGCGATGGCAATGTTACGTGGCTTCATGACGGCTCCTCTCGTCCTGTTAGCGTAATTGTCGCAAAAGGAGCGCGGGCATGATGGCTCAACTTGGTGAGCGGCGCGGGATTAAACATGGAATGAAGAGTGCGGCGCTGGCGTGGCGGGGTATGCTGGAGGGGACCATCAACCCAGCGAAAGGGGAGAGCATGATGGATCAGGAAACGCCCGAGCGCGCGCACGTGACGGCCGACGATATCGAGGCCGCCAACGACCTTATCGACTTTATCGAGGCGTGCCCCAGCATGTTCCATACGGCGGCGACCATTATGGCCGAGCTCGACGAGGCGGGCTTTACCTACCTGCCCGAGAATGCGGCGTGGGACATCGAGCCAGGCGGGCGTTATTACACGCAGCGCAATACCTCGAGCGTTATTGCCTTTAAGGTGGGCGAGGACCTGACCGCGACGTGGGGCGAGGACGGCGTTGCCGGTGACTATCATTTTCAGCTCACGGCGTCGCACAGCGATTCGCCGACGTTTAAGGTCAAGGCCGTGCCCGAGCTCGACGGCGCAGGCGAGACGCTGCGCCTGAACACCGAGGCCTACGGCGGCATGATCGACTACACCTGGTTCGACCGCCCGCTGGCGCTCGCGGGCCGCGTGTTGGTACGCGAAGGCGACCGTATTGAGAGCCGCCTGCTTGCCACCGAGCGCGAAGTCGCGATTATCCCGAGCCTTGCCATCCATATGAACCGCGGCGTTAACGAGGGCTTTGCGCCCAACCGAGCTGTTGACCTGTGCCCGCTCATCAGCGCCGGCGAGCTTAAGCAGGGTGACTTCGATGCCCTGATCGCCGACGAGCTGGACGTTGAGCCCGAGCAGATTCTGGGCCGCGATCTGTTCCTGGTCAATCGTCAGGATGCGCGCATTTGGGGCTGGGCCGATGAGTTTATCTCGACGCCCAAGCTCGACGACCTGGCCTGTGTCTATACCTCGCTACAGGCATTTTTGGGCGCCGAAAACGCGCACGACGTCTCGGTCTTCTGCTGCTTCGATAACGAGGAGGTTGGCTCCGAGACCAAGCAGGGTGCCATGTCGACCTTCTTGGCCGACGCGCTGCGCCGCATCAACGGATCGCTGGGTTTTGACGACGAGTCGTACCATCGCGCACTTGCTGCCTCGATGCTTGTAAGCTGCGACAACGCACATGCCGTGCACCCCAACCACGCCGAGAAGTGCGATGCCCGCAATCAGGTGGTGCTCAACGGCGGTATCGTCATCAAGGAAGCCGCCAACCAGCACTACTGCACCGATGCCTTTAGCCGCGCGGTGTTCCAGGCCATCTGCGATGACGCCGACGTGCCCACGCAGGCCTTCGCCAACAAGAGCGATATGGCCGGCGGCTCCACGCTCGGCAATCTGTCCAATATGCAGGCGAGCATGCATGCTGTGGACGTGGGCCTGCCGCAGCTTGCCATGCACTCGAGCTACGAGACCGGCGGCGTACGCGACGTGATGTACGCCATCCGCGCTCTCACCGCGTTCTACGAGCGCAACCTAACCATCAACGGCGCCGAAAGCGTGGAGCTCTAAATGCAAGCCGAAGACGAGAAGACCGAGGGCAGGTCTCAACTAATCGATCAGGGGTCGAAGCTGTTCGCCACCGCTTGCCATGAATCGGGAATCGACGTGTCCAACGCGTGGCCGGCGAGCGATGAAGAACTCAAGCGTAGCGCCTATTCGGACCACTTTGGTAAGGAGCTGGACTGGCTTTAATAGGCGAAACGCTCGAAAGCGCCAGATGAATGTCTGATATCACTTTGACAAAAGTATCGCAGGCAAAACCAACGTAATGGTGCAAACTAACCTGACCCCATTGCACCAAAAAGGGAGAATGCCGCAGGTCGGACAAAAGTCAGCGAGAGCCCGCCAGAGCGAGCAAGGTGACGTGAAAGAGGAGGGCATAGGCCTTTTGGCCATGCCCGACGATTGAACGTCAGATTGCCGCTCTGGCGGGCTCGCAGCGTCGAGTAGTTCCGGCGTTTGGCAAAACGCCGGAACAATTAGTGTTCGATCCAGCAGCGAAGCGTCTCGCCCGCCTGTAGATGACGCAGATTCTCCGCGGCGATGTCGACCACGTTGTTGAGCGTAGCCTCCAGGTGGAACCAGCCGGAGACGTGCGGTGTGATGAGCATGTTGGGCGCATCCCACAGGGGGCTTGTCGCAGGCAGCGGCTCGGGGTCGGTGACGTCGACCGCGGCACCGGCGAGATGTCCCGACTCCAGAGCGGCAACCAAGTCGTCGGCGACCACAAGATCGCCGCGGCCGCCGTTGGCAAAGAAGGAGCCCGGCTTCATCGCGGCGAAGAACTCGGCATTCGCCAGACCGCGGGTCTCGGGCGTGCTGGGCATAAAGGACGCGACAACGTCTGCCTCGGCCAGGCGCTCGGGCAGGGCATCCATGCCGTCCATGTCCTCAAACACAATGGGGTAGACGAGTGGATGGCGCTTGATGCCGCGGACGTGCGCGCCCATGCTGCGGCAGAGCGTGGCGAAGTGGCCGCCGATATCGCCCGCGCCCAGCACCAGCACATTGGCGTTTTTGAGCGAGGTGACCGGCCCCAAATCCTCCCAGCGATGCTCACGCTGCAAGTCGTGATAGCCGGGCAGGTGCTTCATCATAGACAGCACCATGGCAAACATGTGCTCGCTTACGGCCTGGCCGTAGGCGCCGATTGAGCAAGACAGCTTGGCTTCAGCCGGCACGGTGCCGGCGGCGAGGTAGTCGTCATAGCCGGCGGTCTGCAATTGCAACAGCTGGAGATGCTCGCATGCCGTGAGCATGTCAGGGTCGATGTTGCCCAGGATCACGTCGGCATCGGCGACCTGCTCGCGCGTGGCGGCGTCGGAGCTCGTGTAGATAAAGTCCTCGCCCGGAGCGCTCGACTCAAGAAATGCGCGATGGCGGTCGTTGACGGGCAACAAAACCAGGATGTTCACAAGCAGTCCTCTCCGCTCGACCTGCCAAAAGGGGACAGGTTTATTTTTGGCAGGTTTTATCAGGCAAAACGTTCAAATAAAAACGCCGGATGCAAGACGAGCGTGCCCGTCAGCATCCGGCGCATCCACGGCTACCAGCTCAGCAGCTCGTAGCCGTCCTCGGTCACCACGAGCTGTACCTCGCACTGGGCCGAATCGCTACCGTCCTTGGTGCGCACGCACCAGCCGTCGCCCTTGCTGATCTTGATGTCGGGCGCTCCGGCATTGACCATGGGCTCGATGGTAAAGACCATGCCCGGAGCCATGATGGTGTCCACATCGGGCGCCTCGGTGGTAAAGCCCACAAACGGGTCCTCGTGGAACTCCTTACCGATGCCGTGTCCGCCGTACTCGCGCACCACGCTAAAGCCGGCGTCCTCGACCGTCTTTTGCACGGCCTCGGCCATAACGGACAGTGGTAGCCATGGCTTGACGGCCGCCAGACCCGCCTCCACGCTGGCACGGGTGACTTCGACCAGGCGCTGGCGCTCGGCCGAGACCTCGCCGATGCAGAACATACGGCTCGAGTCGCTAAAGTAACCGTCCAGGATCGTGGAGCAGTCCACGTTGATGATGTCGCCCTCGTGCAGCACGTCCGTGTCGCAAGGAATGCCGTGGCAGACGACGTCGTTGATCGAGGTGCACACGCTCTTGGGGTAGCCCTCGTAGTTGAGGTCGGCCGGCGTGCCGCCGTGCTCGACGGTGTAGTCGTAGATCATCTGGTCGATCTGGTTGGTGGTCATGCCCGCGGCGATGTGCTCGCCAACGTAGTCGAGCACGCCCACGTTGATGGCGGCGGAGCGCTTAATACCCTCGATGTCGGCAGGCGTCTTGTAGAGTGTGCGGGGCAGAACCTCCCAGCCCTCCTCCCATAGGCGCTCGAGGCGCTCGTCGAAGGCGCTGTGACATTTCTTATATTTTTTGCCGCTGCCGCACCAGCAGGCGTCGTTGCGGCCGGGTACGGGTCCGTTGTCAAACATGGCTAACTTCCTTTCATTCGCAGCTAGTATAGCCCACCCACGCGTCCATAAAAGTTGCGGTGATATAGTTCCGATTTAAGCGGTTTAACAGCACAAATAGGAACTATATCACCACAACTGATGGAGCGGGATGGCTGACACTAGCTGCTGCGTGGTTTTGCTAGTAGCTCACCTGGCAGGGAATGCCGAGGGCTTGGACGCGCGCGGCAATGGCGTCGAGTACCTCGGGCGCCGCTTTGGCAAGGCCGGCGACTGGTGTCTCGCGCGCCACCGTGTAGATGGTCGCTTCTTGCGGGCGAATGCGCTCAAGCGCCGCGAGCCAGGGGGCAACGTACTCCTCGCCGGTGTTGTCGATGAGCTTGCCCTGATCCTCGCCGGTCAAAAAGATCGTCTGGATAATAACGTGACCGTCAAAGCTTGCGAACGTCTCGATCTGGTGCTCGACGTTGTAGGGGCCAACAGGCTGGTCGAGCAGCTGGATAAACGCCGGGTCGACGGTATCGAGCTTAAGAATGTTGTCGTCGACCATCATGAGCGCGTCGTGCACCTCGGGGCGGTCGGCGCGCGTGCCGTTGGAGAGCACGGCGATCTTGGAGTTTGGGGCAAGCTCGTCGCGCAGCGCGACGGCGCCGGCGATGGCCTGCGGAAACTCCGGTGCGGCGGTGGGCTCGCCGTTGCCTGCGAAGGTGATCACATCGGGGAGCTCGCCCTCGGCTGCCATCTCGCGCAGCTTTGCCTCGAGCGCGTCGAGTACCACGGCAGCTGTGTTGTACGGCTCATGGCAGGGGCGCTCGGCGTTGAGGCCGTTTTCGCAGTAAATGCAGTCGAACGTGCAGATCTTACCGCTCGCCGGCATCATGTTGACACCGAGCGAAAGGCCCAGACGACGGCTGCGAACGGGCCCAAAGATGGGGCTGGCATTCAAAAACGTAGACATAGGCATATGCTCCTCAAGACAATTGTGCCTAAGCATAGCATCGGCTCCAAAGCAAGGTGCGGGCTCTTGCTTTACAAGTTTCGTTTTTTCACGTCGCTCATTATGCCGTGCCATGAAAAGCCTTGGGTCGGGTACAGTTAATCTGTTAACAAGCTGTAAGGCAATGCGGGTCCATCTAGCCGTACTGACGTGCAACTGGATGGGCGTTGACGATGGGAACACAGTATGGATTTTACGGTCGAGAATGCGGGCACTACGATCGCCTGCCGCGAGTATGCCGGCCCGGTTGTATCGTCCGATGCACCCGCCTTGGTGTGCGTGCACGGCGCCTGCGTCGACGGTGTCTTTTTTGACGGTATCGCCCGCGAGCTCGCCTGCGACTATCGCGTCATTGCCTACGACCGCCGCGGTTGCGGCGAGAGTGGCGACGCTGCAGACGGACGCTACGACCTCGCCGCCCAAGCCGCCGACCTGCAAGCTGTTATCGAGCATATTGGCGCTCCGGCAAACGTGCTCGCGCACAGTGCCGGTACGCTGGTGACGCTGGAGCTTCTCCGTGCAAACCCTGCCATAATCTCGCGTGCGATTCTGCATGAACCCGCCGTGACGGATGAGGGCGCCGGCCTGGGCGCGGCCCCGGTTTTGCTCGAGATGATCGCCGCGGGAAAGGTCTCCAGGGCATTACGGGCCTTCCTGGGTGCCATCGGTGATTCGGACCCTGAGGCCCCCAAGTTAACCGAGGCAGAAGCCAAGCATGCCCTGCGCAACGGCCGCAGCTTCATGGCAAACGAATACGGGATTACTATGACCTGCGTTCCCGATTGGGATAGCGTTCGTGCGTCAAAAACGGTGGCCGCCGTGCTTTTGGGCGAGCTCTCGATTGGTACGCCCCGCGAGGCGGGAACGAGGATAGCGGCTGAGCTTTTGGACTGTCCACTCGTAATGGTTCCCGGCGCGCACAACGGCCTGCGCGATCGCCCGGCAGCGGCTGCCCAGACTGTCCGTGGCATCCTGGGGCTCTAGCAGCTGCAAAAAACAAAACAGGCTTCACCCGCAACCGTTTCGGCCGTGTTAACAAACGTGCTCAAAACCTTACGTTTGCGGCTTCAATTGCGCCGTCTGCCAACTCATAAAAATGTAACAGCATTCACGTGCCTACCTGCATCGACAAGGTGTTACCCTTGTAACATTTGGAACCCACCGCTCCATGCGAAACTATCGAAAGGGCCCCGTATGCTCAATAATCACGAGGTCAATCTAACCGACGAGGAGGCTGCCGCCGAGGTCGCCCGTGTCGCAAGGACCTACCCCGTGGTACGTTTGCTGTCGGCCGATCAGATTAAGAGCGAGCCTAACTGCCTGCTCGCCGGCGATCGCTGCCCTTGTCTGCGTCAGTCGAGTCTTGAGGCCTTGACAGATTCCGATGAGGTGTCGGAGCAACTGCTCAACGATGGTGTTGAGTACCGCGCCCGTCTGCGCCCTCTAAAGGTCGAGGGCGAGCCTCATGTCTTGCTGATGGTGCGTCCGATTGATGAGCAAGAGGCTGCAGAAGAGGACCTTGTCTACACCGACGTGCTGACGGGCGTGTGCAATCGTCGATATTACGAGGAAAAGCTCCGTAGCGCCCGCATGAAGGCCGGCGTTGCGATGATCGACCTTGATGATTTTAGGGTCTTCAACGATACGTGTGGCCGCCATGCCGGCGACCTTGCGCTCGGTGCTGTGGCAACAGCCATACGCAGCGGTATTCGTTCGACTGACGAACTTGTGCGCTATGGCTGCGACAAGTTTGTAGCTGTCATGCCCAATATTCCCTCCGATGACTTTGCCCGTCGTCTGCGTCAGGTATCCGATGCCGTTCATGCCACGATTATTCCGGGCCATGAGCACGTGAGCTTGACGGCATGTGTTGGTGGCGTTCGCATTCATGGCGAGACGGTCGATGAGGGCGTTGACCGCGCTGTCCAGTTACTGAGCCGTGCCAAGGCAAAAGCCGGTACGGTCGTGACCGATGCCGATTCCATCGAGGCCTTCCAAAGCGAAAAGCCTTTGGTGCTTATTGTCGATGACTCCGAGATGAACCGAGCCATTCTCAACGAGATGCTCAAGGATGAGTATTGCATCCTCGAGGCTGATAACGGTCGTGCGGCGCTCGACATGGTCGACCGCCATGGCGATGAGTTGTCGCTCGTGCTGCTGGACATTGTCATGCCGGGCATAAGCGGCTTTGAGGTGCTGGCCGATCTATCGCACCGATCGGCTACTGACAATCTGCCTGTCATCATGATCTCGAGCGAAGATTCCGATGATATGGTTCTGCGTGCGTACGAGCTGGGCGCCTCGGACTATATCAACCGCCCGTTTGATTCCCGTGTCGTGCGCCGCCGTGTAAGCAACACCATCCGCCTATACGCCAAACAGCGTCGCCTGACGAGCCTGCTGTCCCAGCAGTACAACGAGCGCGTCAAGAACAGTCGCATGCTCATCGACATCATGGCCGGCGTCATGGAGCTTCGTAACGGCGAGAGCGGCAGGCACGTTACGAACATCGAGAAGCTGACCGAGCTGCTGCTTGGCTGTCTGGTCCAGCGTAGCGGTACGATCTCCCTCGACAATGAGGAACGCTCCACGATCGCCCTGGCTTCGGCGCTGCACGATATCGGCAAGATGTCGATTGACGATGCGATTCTCAACAAGCCCGGACGCCTTACGCCCGAGGAGTTCGAGATTATGAAGACGCATACCACGATCGGCGCCGACATGTTGCTTGAGCTGGGCCGCCATCACGTCGGCAATGCGCTTATGGAATATGCGTACCAGATTGCGCGTTGGCATCACGAGCGCTGGGACGGCAAGGGCTATCCCGATGGCCTTAAGGGCGACGAGATTCCCATTGCCGCGCAGGTGGTCTCGGTGGCCGACGTGTATGATGCGCTGACGAGCGTGCGCGTGTACAAGGACGCTATCCCGCACAAGGAGGCGATCCAGATGATCCTGGACGGTAAGTGCGGCACCTTTAACCCGCTGCTGCTCGACTGTTTGCTCGAGGTGCAAGACCAAATTGCCGAGACGTTGGCACGCCCCGCCGATGTCGTCGCGTTTCCTACGATTTAGTTTGACCAAAGGAGTTTTTAATCCATGATTTCCATGCGTGAGGCGTATGAGAAGATCGGCGCTAATTATGATGACGCGTGTGCTCGGCTGATGGGCGGGGAAATGCTTGCCCGCTTTGCCCTCAAGTTTTTGGATGACGAGAGCATGGACAAGCTGGAGGCTGCCATGGCGGCGGGAGACGCCGAGGAAGCGTTTATGGCAGCGCACACGCTCAAGGGCGTGAGCCAGAACCTGGGATTCGATAATCTGTACGAGCCGGCGGTCGTGGTGACCGAGGCGCTGCGCGGCGCCGATGCCGTTGACGGCGCTCGCGAGGGAATGCATGCGCTGCAGCAGCAATATGCGGCAACGATGTCGGCCCTGCGCGAGGCGGCCGAATAAGAGCTTGCGGGCCTTGGGCTGTGTGCCGGCCACATATAGGTAAAAGGACTCCCCGTCGGACCATGTGGCCGGCGGGGAGCCCTTTTGTGTTGTGCCGTCCGTGAACTAACGGGCCTGCTTAACCTTTGCCGCTGCCTCGACAAACGACTTCCACAGGTTAAAGTCGGTCTCGAGCGTCTTCCACGTGTACTCAGGGTGCCATTGCACGCCCAGGCAGAACGGCTGGCCTTCGACTTCGATGCACTCGGGAACGCCGTCGGTTGCCTTGGCGACCAAGCGCGTGCTTTTACCCAGACGATCGACGCAGCAGTGGTGTGCGGAGTTGGTCTGGATCAGCCTGTGCCCGCCAACCGCGCGCTCCAGCAGCGAGCCCGGCACGACCTCGACGGGATGCACAGGGTCGTTGAGCACGTGGGTATGGCGCCACTGCGTGCGGCCCTCGCGAGCGCCCAGGCTCGGCACGTCCATGCACAGGGTGCCGCCGGTGGCGACGTTGAGCAGCTGTGTGCCGCGGCAGGTGGTAAAGAGCGGCTTTTTGGCGCGGAGCACCTCGTCGACCAGCTTGAACTCAAAGCTATCGCGGATCTCGCAGCAGAGGGTGGGGTCGTAGGGCCGATCGTCGCCCCAGCGCTTGGGGTTGACATCCGGGCCGCCGGGAATGGCGATGCCATCGGCGATATCGACGTAATGACGGATGACCTCAATGTCCTCGGTGATGGACATCTGCAGCGGCAGGCCGCCGGCGGCAAGGATGGCATCGACAAAGACGCTGGCGATCTCCTCGTTGGGGGAGAGCGTCTCGCTCAAAAACGGCTTCGCCTCTTCCCAGCGCGGCGCGACGAGGATGAGTGGGCGGTTGGCGGGGGCGACGTCGACGTGCGGGGTGTATGACGATGAAGTGCGAGTTCCGATCATAGGTGTAGCTTTCGAATCATAAGGTGACAGGGCGCATGAGAGACGTGGGACAATACTTTCAATGGATTTGTCCCACGAGGTGGCTGGTTAGTGGCCCTTGATGGAGTTGAGGAAGTCCTGGGCGCGCTTGGTCTGGGGGTGGTCGAAGAACTCGTCGGGCGTGCCGGTTTCCACGATCTGGCCGTCGGCCATAAACACGACGCGGTCGGCCACGCGGCGGGCAAAGTTCATCTCGTGCGTGACGACGATCATCGTCATGCCCTGCTGGGCCAGACGGACCATGACCTCGAGCACCTCGTTGATCATTTCGGGGTCAAGGGCGCTCGTGGGCTCGTCAAAGAGCATGGCCTTGGGCTGCATAGCAAGTGAACGGGCGATGGCCACGCGCTGCTGCTGACCGCCCGAAAGCTGTGCGGGCACCTTGTCGGCCTGCTCGGCCACGCCCACGCGGCTCAGCAGGTCCATGGCGCGCTCACGAGCCTCCTCCTTGGACACGCCCAGCACGTCGACCGGTCCCAGCATGACGTTCTGCAGCACCGTCATATGTGCGAACAGGTTGAACTGTTGGAACACCATGCCCAACTCGGCGCGCATGCGGGCAAGGTCTTTGCCTTCCTGCGGCAGAGGCTCGCCCTCGATGAGGATTTCGCCCGAGTCGATGGTTTCCAAGCGGTTGATGGTGCGGCACATGGTCGACTTGCCCGAGCCCGAGGGACCGATCACAACGACGACCTCGCCGCGGTCGACCGAGAGATTGATGTCGTTGAGGACGTGTAGATCGCCATAGTGCTTATCGACGTGTCTGAGCTCGATCAGCGGCTGGTTGCCAGAAGTAGAAGTGCTCTCTGCCATGGTGCTCGGCTCCTTATGACTCAAAATGGTAAAGCGTTAGCGGATGATGGTCGCGCCAGTGCGTTGCGAAACGTAGACGGCAGCCTTGTTAATCGCGACGTTGATGAGGATGTAGATGACCGCGATAACCAGGTAGACCGACACGAGGGCGTCGTAGTTGGTAATGAGCACACGGGCATTTTGCATGAGGTCGGGGTAGCTCACCACATAGGCGACGGTGGTGTCTTTGACTACGACCACAAGCTGTGAAATCAAGGACGGAATGATAAACCGAATAGCCTGCGGCAACACGATTTTAAAGGTGATTTTAGCCTTGGAGAGACCGAGTGCCTGGGCCGCCTCGACCTGGCCGCGCGGCACGGCGTTGACGCCGGCGCGGAAGATCTCGGCCAGCACGCCGGCGGCAGCGAGCGCGACGGGAAGCGTGAGCATCCAAAACGACGGCAGCGCAATTTTGTACTGGGGCAGCACCAAAAAGAAGAAGTAGATGAACAGCAGGCTCGGTACGCCACGGAAGAAATCGGTGAGCACGCGGCAGACCAGCTGCAGCGGCTTAATGTCGCTGGTACGGCCGAGCATAAGGGCTAAGCCCAGCACCAGCGCGATGGCGCCAGCGGTGAGTGAGACCTTGACGGTGCCCCCAAAGCCGGCAAGCAAGAACTTCCAGGTAGTGAGGTGCGTAAAGAAATACCAATAGTGGACCGAAAGCTGGCCGGTCACATAAAAGCGCTGCAGCACCAGGGCGACGAGCGCGGCCACGGCGACGAGTGAGATGGCGGTGCCGATGCGAATCTTGGCGAGCATCTTGGGGCCGGGAGCCTCGTAGAGCGCATCGCGCATGGTGAGCGCAGAAGAGGAGTGCTTGCTCATCGGAGGATCCTCACCTTCTTATCGATGTAGTTGCCAATGTGGCTCACCACAAAGGCCGTGCCCAGGTAGCCGAGCGCCGAGATAAAGAACGCGGCGACGCCGCCGAGCGAGCGCGTGTTGATGTAACTCACCACGCCGGTGAGCTCCTGCGGTTTAAGCGGCACCTGACTGCCGAGCGCGGTGGTGAGCATGACGGCGATAAAGAGGTTGGTCATGGGCAGCACACTCGAGCGCAGCGCCTGCGGAATCACGATCTTGGCGAGGATACGGCTGAAGCTCATGCCCAGCGAGCGGGCGGCTTCCACCTGGCCGACGCCGACGGTGTTGATGCCGCTCATAAAGTTCTCGGAGCCAAAGGCCGAGCCCAAAAGGACCGTGGCGACGATAACGCAGGTGCGGTAGGGCAGAACGACCTTGAGCGGCGGCAGCGCGTAGACGACGATAATGAGCAGCGCGATGCCGGGGATGTTACGGAAGACCTGAACATACAGGTCGCCAAAGACGCGCAGCGGCTTGAGCGGCGACACGCGCATCACGGTGACGGCGATGGCCAGCACCATGGCGATGGCAAACGACTCAAGCGTCATGCCCCAGGTTGCTAGCAGCGCGTCGATATAGTTCTGGCCATAGAGCGACCAGAGCTCGGAGAGACTCATGCGGACCTCCTGCCGGTAAGGAAAGGGGCTCCCGTGTGTACGGAAGCCCCGACAACTCAGTGAGGAAACAGTTTACCGCAATAAAGCACATCGTGCGTTTCCGTATGGTTTCGTTGCGGCCGTTACCAGGCTCGCTGCCTAGGCGCCGATCTCGGGCAGCTCGGGAACATTGATGTCGCCCGTACGGTCGCCGATGCAGATCTGCCACAGCTCGGTCCAGGTGCCATCGTCCTCGATCTTCTTAAGGAAGTCGTTGACAAAGGCGACGCCGTCGGAATCGAGCGGCAGGCCGATGCCGTAGGGCTCCTTGCTGCCGAAGGGCTTGCCGGCGATCTTGTACTTACCGGGCTCGCGAACCAGGGCGCTCTGCTGCATGTTGTTATCGATGACGTAGGCGTCAACGCGGCCCTGTTGGAGTGCCTGGCGGGCCTCCTCGTCGGTCTTGAACTCCTGCTGGCTGGCCTTGGGAGCGAACTCCTCCAGGATGGCGGGGCCGTTGGAGCCGGACTGGACGGCGACGTTCTTGTCGGCCAGGTCGTCGACGCTCTTGATGTCGTCGTTGTCGGCGAGCACCAGGATAGCCTGCTGGGTGTAGTAGTAGGGACCGGCGAAGGAGACGAGCTTCTTGCGCTCGTCAGTGATGGTGTAGGTGGCAAAGACGGCGTCGACCTGGCCGTTTTGCAGGACGGACTCGCGCGTGTCCGAGGTCACCTGGGTGATCTCGACCTTGTTCTCGCCCAGGATGTAGTTGGACAAGAGCTGTGCGATACCGGCGTCGAAGCCGCGGGTCTGACCGTCTTTCTCGTTGAGGAGGGAGAAGAGCGTGGAGGTCTGAACGCCACCGATCTTAAAGACGCCGGCGTCCTTGACGGCCGCCGCCCAGGTGCTGGCGGCGATGGCGTCGTCATCGGCCTTGGGGCCGTCGTTGACGAGCTTGTCGAATTTCTTAGCGTCGAGCGTGGTGGAAGCCTCGGTATCCTCGGAGCTCTTGGAAGAGCCGGCGGCGGAACCCTTGTCGGCCTCGGCGCTGGTGTCGGAGCAGCCGGCAAGACCAAGGCCGGCGACGGTTGCGAAAGTGGCGGCAACGAAGCCGCGACGGTCGAGAACGACCTGCTGGGAGAGGTTCTTGCTCATGGTAGAACACCTTTCTCAATAAAATCCCTAGCGGTTGAGTAGAGTTATACCCTATCGCGCTCAAATGGGTCAACACGAAATAACTCAGAAACATACTTACCTTATGGGTTATTCTACCTACCAAAAAGGGACAGGCACCTTTGTGGTGGTTCTTGCAGATGTGGTGGCATGTCTCGCTGCTTTGTCTCAATCTGTAACAGGTAGACGAGGAAATGGGTTCTAACTGTTACAGATCGAGATTTTCTCTTCAGGGGAATTCGAATGTCTCAATCTGTAACATCTGGACGGCCAAAAGGTCTCTATCTGTTACAGATTGAGATAATCGCGTCGCGAAAATTAAAACCTCCGCAGGGATGCTTCCCTTGCGGAGGTTTTCTTACTCGTTGAGTAGCCTTACGGCTTCGGCGGCCATGTTCTCGACCGTCATGCCGTTCTGAGCGAGCAGCTCGTTGGGGTCGTAGCGGTCGGGGAAGCCCTTGGCGATGCCGAAGGTGCGCGTGCGCACGGGCGTGCAGGTCAGGTAGCACGCCACGCGCTCGCCCCAGCCGCCGTCCAAGATGCCGTCCTCGAGGGTGACGACGACGCGATGCTCGGCGGCAAGGCTGTCGAGGAACTCGCGGTCGAGCTCGGTTGCGAAGCGCGGGTTGACGAGCGTGGCTTCGATACCGTACTCGGCGGCCAAGCGGTTTGCCACACGCTCGCCTAGCTCAAAGAAATCGCCGAGCGCGAGCACGGCAACGTCGCGGCCCTGGCGCACCACGTTGTAGCGAACGGCGCTGTAGTCGGTGTCCTCGGCGGGCGCCAAATCGGGGCGGCTAACCAGGCCAATGCCCGGTACGCGGATTGCCACGGGATGCTCGCGGTGGTCGAGCGACCAGCTCAGCATGGACAGGTATTCCTCCATGCAGGCCGGCGCCAAGTAGCGCATGTTGGGAAGAGCGCCCAGCATGGAAATATCAAAGAACGAGAGGTGCGTCTCGGATGTGGTGCCAAAGATCGACGCGCCAAACACCAAGATGGTTGCGGGGGCGTCGTTGAGGCACAGGTCGTGCCACAGTTCGTCGTAGGCGCGCTGCAAAAACGTCCCGTACACACCAAAGACTGGCTTGGCGCCCGAGCGCGCAAGCGCGGTGGCAAAGGTCACGGCGTGTTCCTCGGCAATGCCCACATCGACGAACTGTTTGCCGGCGGCAGCGCGAAGCTCGGGCGTAAAGCCCATGATGTAGGGCGTGGCGGCCGTGATGCCCACGACCTGCGAATCGCGCTCGATGGCGGTGCTGAGCGCCTCGCCCGTAATATCGGCATAGGTGCGCGGTGCGGGCTCGCTCGGATGGCCCGGGCAGAGCTTGCGCCCAGTCGCCATGTCAAACGGACCCACGTGGTGCCAGCGTTCCGGGTCGCTCTGGGCTGGCTCAAAGCCCTTGCCCTTGGCGGTGGAGACGTGCAGCACGATGGGGTGATCGATATTGCGCAGTTCCTGCAACGCGTCGACGAGGGCCAACACATCGTTACCGGCGTCCAGATAGCGGTAGTCGAGCCCCATCGCGCGGAAGACGTTGCGCTCACAGGCACCGTTGCTGGCGCGCAGCTCGGCCAGATTGCGATACAGGCCGCCATGGTTCTCGGCAATGGACTGGTCGTTATCGTTGACGATGATGATCAGGTTGCTATCGAGTTCGGCGGCATTGTTAAAGCCCTCAAACGCCAGGCCGCCCGAAAGCGAGCCGTCGCCAATGATGGTGATGACGTTATACGTGTCGCCCGCCAGGTCACGCGCGTGGGCAAGGCCGCAGCCCAGGCTCACCGACGTGGAGGTATGGCCCATGGCGAACAGGTCATGCTCGGACTCGTTGGGATTGGCAAAGCCAGAAGCCTCACCATAACGTTCCGGATTGATATAGGTGTACGCGCGCCCGGTCAGCGCCTTGTGGGCGTAGGTCTGGTGCGACACGTCAAAGACAATTTTGTCGGTGGGGGAGTTAAACACGCGATGGAGCGCGACCGTGAGCTCAACGACGCCCAAGTTGGGGGCAACGTGCCCGCCGACGGCGGCGGAGCTTTCGAGGATGGCGTGGCGAATCTCGCCGCAGAGCAGCGGAAGCTCGGCGCGGTCGAGAGCTTTGACGTCCTCGGGCGTTGTCGTTTGCGTAAGCAGCATCGTTGTGGGTTACTCCATGCGAATCGTGCGCCGGCACTCCCTCGGCCGGCACAATTGCACAAGACAGTCTCGCACATTTTGGCGTTTGATATGTGACGGCGGCGCGGTAATTCGCCAACTGGTGGGGCAAAACGTTTTGTCCGATGCCATACTGATGTGTTCCATGATGTTTTTATCGATTGTGCGCAGGCCGTGGCTTGTCGCCGCGGGCCGCTGGAAGGAGGCAGCATGTCCGATACCGTTCGTGCCGAGAAAATCGCGCGCGAGGTTGACTATGCCGCCCGTCAGCTCGCCCAGGCGGGCCGCTTGGACCTGACGCACGGGTTTATCCAGCATGGTGATGTGACGGTCTATGCACATGTGACCTCGGTGGCGCGGGCAAGTCTGTCCTTTGCCGAGCGCCTGGGCCGTGTCGGTGTCTCGGTCGACCGCGCCTCGTTGCTGCGCGGGGCCCTGCTGCACGATTACTTTCTCTATGACTGGCACGATCCCGACCCAAGCCATCGACTGCATGGCTTTCGCCACCCGTTTTTTGCCCTGGCGCGTGCGGAGGAAGATTTTGAACTGACGCCGCGCGAGCGGAATATCATCGTGCGGCATATGTTTCCGCTGGTGCCGGTGCCGCCGACGTGTCGTGAGGCATGGATTGTATGCCTGGCAGATAAATGGTGCGCTCTGCGCGAGACGGTTGCCGGCCGTCTGCCGCGCAAGGACGAGCCAGACGATGGCATGAGCAGCGAATCGAGTGAAAAGAGGAGAGGGTAGACGGTGGGAACCGCGATTGATATGGCATTTGGCGGCGCGACGCTTGCCTCCTGTCCGCTCTCGGCACTGGTGCTCTCGTTTGCCTTTTACGGGTTTTGCGGCTGGGCATGGGAATCGACAGTCTGCGCCATGCTCAACCACGGACGCTTTGCCAACAGCGGCTTTTTGCTGGGGCCGTGCTGCCCCATCTATGGCGCGGGCGGCATTGCCTGCTGGCTGCTGTTGCGTGGGATTCCGGATGCCTCGAGCCAGTTTGTCGCTGCAGCGCTCGTATGCAGCGTGATTGAGTACAGCGTGGGCGTGCTGCTGGAAAAAACAACGGGCGCTCGCTTTTGGGACTATTCGCACCTACCGTTTAACCTGCACGGACGTATCTGCCTGTACTGGGCTTGCGCGTTTGGCCTGGGTGCGCTGTGCATTTGCCGTTTAGTGGAGCCGGCATTGCTGGGGCTGCTTGGCCATCTGCCGGTGCTGATTGTGCGGCTGTCCGCCTTTATCGTCGCGGTCGCGATGATGGTCGACGCGGTGTGCTCGTTGGCGAGCTGGCGGCGTCTGTCCGATCAGCTGGAGCGCGTCCGGGCTGACCTTGCCGACCGCATCAACGAGTCGCTTGCCGATGCCTCGGACTCAATGCTCGAGCGCATTCCCGATTCGACGATTGACTCGGTGACACAGACGCATATCCGTAGCCGTGCCGTTAACGCATGGCTGGCCGAGCTTGGCGACGCCGCGCTCGATGCCCTGCGCGAGAAGGCTTCGATGCCGACGTTTATCGCGGATGGTGCTCGCGGCCTGGCGCTCGCTGCCCGCCGCGTGGCCGATGCCGCGCCGAGCATGCCGCGTCCGTCGCTCAGCCGTCGCCTTGCCGGTAAGCGCATGAGCCGTCCGGTGCCGAGTGTATCGCTCAGTCGTCGCGACCTGCGCTTCTTCAATGCCTTCCCGCGCTTGCGCATCAACCGCTACGAAGGCGTCATCCGAGCTACCGACCTCCGCGACCGCGCCCGCGAGCTGTTCCGACGCTAGCCGGGACAGGTACGCTCGCGGCTTCCTTGCTCGCGTATTTCCCGTTCGTTTCGCGCCCGTTGCCGCGCCGTTTCCAAGATTGCGGCACCGTTTCCATTCGACAACGCAGCGTTTAACAACGCCGTATCTGGTCTACACCAGTTGCCCCTCGGCCGCATTATGGGCGCCGACAACGTTCATGCGATCAAGGGGGAGCGAATGTACGATACGGGATCGACAACGTTTATGCTCATCTGCACCATGCTCGTGTTTTTAATGACACCGGGTCTGGCGTTTTTCTATGGCGGCCTGTCCAGGCGCAAAAATGTCATCAACACCATGCTCATGTGCTTTGGCGCCATTGGTCTGGTTGGTGTGCTGTGGATTGTTGCCGGCTGGTCGCTGGCCTACGGCGGTGACGGTTCCAGCCCGTTTATTGGAGGCCTTGACCAGCTGCTGTGCCTGCCGGTGCTCGGCCAGGTGCTGCAAGCGGCCGAGGGCACCGCGTCGGACGGCGCCGTCTACCCGGAGATTATCAACATCGCCTTCCAGATGGCGTTTGCCATGATCACGGCCGCTATCGTCACGGGTAGCCTGGCAGGTCGCGTTAAGTTTGGCGCTATGGCGGCCTTTCTGGGCATTTGGCTGCTCGTGGTCTATGCGCCGCTCGCCCACATGGTCTGGGGCGGCGAGGGCTCCTTTATCGGCGACATCATCGGTGCGCTCGACTTTGCCGGCGGCGACGTGGTGCACATCTCGTCCGGTCTGACGGGCCTGATTCTCTGCCTGATGCTCGGCCGTCGTCGCGGCTTTGGCATGGTGAGCTACCGTCCGCATAACGTGCCGTTTGTGGCGCTGGGCGCCGGCCTGCTTTGGTTTGGCTGGTTTGGCTTTAACGGCGGCAGCGAGTTTAAGGCCGACGCCGTGGCGGCGCTCGCCATCCTCAACACCGTGACGGCCAGCGCGGCGGGCATGGTCTCGTGGCTTGCCGTCGAGCGCGTGCACACCGGTCGCCCCACGCTGGTGGGTGCCAGCACCGGTCTGGTTGCGGGCCTCGTGGTGGTCACGCCGGGCGCGGGCTTTGTCGAGCCGTGGGCGGCGCTGGTCATGGGCCTGATTGTATCGCCCGTCTGCTACCTGGCCATCAGCCATCTTAAGACCAAGTTCGGCTACGACGATGCGCTCGACGCGTTCGGCTGCCACGGCATCGGTGGCATCTTGGGCGGCGTGCTCACGGGCCTGTTCTGCGTGCCGGAGCTTTCGTGGACCGGCAAGGGTGGCTTGTTTTACACGGGCGACATGTCGCTGCTCATCTCGCAGATTTTGGGCATTGTGGTGACGGTCGCTATTGTACTGGTGCTCGATTTGGTGATTGCCGCGGTGGTCAAGATGCTGTTCCACGGCAGCCTGCGTGTGGACGAGGCCGACGAGGCGCTGGGCCTGGATGTGAGTCAACACGGCGAGAGCGCATATCCCTCGTTCTCCGGACTCGATTAGCAGCACGGCTTTCCCAGGCACCCGACCTTGCCCCTCAAACCGTCGCTTGCGTACCGAAGTACGCAGCGCTCCTCTTTCGGGGCAATCTCGGGCACCTGGAAAACCCGTGCCATGTGAAGGACAATCAATTTCTTTTATTAAAGAGAGGAATTCACTATGAAGAAGATTACGGCAATCGTTCGTGCCGAGAAGCTTGAGGTTCTTAAAGACGCGCTGTTTGCTGCCGATGTTCGCGGCATGACGATTGATCAGGTGCAGGGCTGCGGCGCGCAGCATGGCTGGAAGGAATATGTGCGCGGCAACGAACTGCTCGTCAACACGATTCCTAAGGTACAGTTCACCCTCATTTGCGCCGACGAGCATGTCGACGGCATTGTCGACATCATCTGCAACGCCGCTCGCACCGGTGCCGTTGGAGACGGCAAGATTTGGGTCGAACCGGTCGAGGAAGTTATCCGCATCCGTACCGGCGAACACGGCCCCGCCGCGGTGTAGAACCGACCGTTTGCCATCCGCAACGTTAAAATATCGCAGTGAGGCATAAGGCTTGCGTTGCGGATGGGCGGATTATGGGTCGCAATAAATATCCCGAAGAGACGGTCGCGAAGATTCTAGACGCGGCGCTGGAGCTATTCTGCGCACAGGGTTATGAGGGAACGAGCATCCAGGATATCGTTGACCGTCTCGATGGCATGACCAAGGGCGCTATCTATCATCACTTCAAGAGCAAAGAAGAGATTTTCAACGCCGCGTTTGATCGAGCGATGGCTCCGATTGTTGAACGCCGCCGCGCGACGCT
>ERZ507003.318-NODE-318-length-31951-cov-92.085779_pt1 | contig 31951 bp, 48 predicted proteins | sample MGYA00513166_ERZ507003 | MGnify/ENA metagenome assembly ERZ507003
AGTCGAGCCGTTCCAAGCCTAGTCCAGCGGATTTTTCCGCTACCTGCTTCCAGATGTCGCCTAAGACCTTTCCGGCCATGCGCCTGTCGCCGCTGCTGGCGGCGGCTTGGGCTTGGCGCACCTGTTCGTCGGTGATGATGTCTTTGGCTGCCGGTGAGAGTATTTCCATGAGGTCTTCCACCGACTCCTGCGTGCTTTTCAACTCAGGTACTCCAGCTGGTAGTCGTAGACGGTGGATGCGCGTCCGTCTTTGGTCGGCTGGGCGTCGGCGGTGTTGAGCAGTGGGGCGCCCATGATATCCCATAGACTCTGGTTGTACCAGTCGGTCAGAGCGTCGCCGATTTCGGCGCTGAGCGTGTTGTCGGTTCCGCCCGAGAGTTCGCGTGTCACCACGGTGATGGCGATGTCCAAATGTCGGATGTATGGGGTGATGTCGGACGCGTTCTGGCGTGTGACGATGATGAGCGGATACTGGCTTGTGGTCTTCACGGTCGGATACTTGTCGTATACGCGCATGTTGAGCCGTTGGGATAGTCCGTCGATGATGTCGTTGACGATTTCGTTGTCTTTGCTCACAGTCCGAGTCCTTTCAGCGTGTCGCCGGAATGTGGCGTCTTGTAGTATTTGATTTCCGTTCCGGCTCGACGTGTTCCGTTGAATGTGCTGAGCGTGCGGTATGTGGTCATGGATGGCGGTTTGACTCTGTATGAGTCCATTCGCAGTTGTGGCATGATTCGTGATGCTGCGCGGCGTGACTCCTGTTGGAATCCTGCCGACTGCATCACGAGGTTGGTTGCCGCGTTCGGTGCGGCGACCATGATTTTGGCGCCTTTCAGTCTTGCCATCAGTATTGCACCTGCTTCGCGTTGAAACTCCATTTGAACGGGTTGAACATCACCCTGTTTTCGGGGTCTATCGGCGGTTTGATTGAGGTGACGTGGTAGGTGTTCCCGTAATATTCGAGTTCTCCGCCGACGATTTCCGGTGGCGTGTCCGGCGTGGCGACGTGGATGGTGAGCGAGTCCACTTCGGTCATGTTGTCGAACGTGCCGGTGTCTTCGCTTGTGGTGTTCGCGGTCACGATGCCTTTGACCGTGTGTTGGCTGTCTCCGGTGGTGACGGTGATTTCGTGTGTTTTGAGTCCGTAGTGCATCAGAGTTGGAACCTTGCTATGGTGGCGCGTCCGACGCCCAGTTGTTTGAGCTGGTTGCCGGTGAAGAACACGTCGTCCGTGTTGCCTCGCCATTCGCCGGTGAAACTGTAGCCGCCCGCCGTTTGGGTGAACGTTTTGAACGCGCTCAGGTCGGTGTCGCTTTCAGACATGGATTCCTTGCGGCTCACGTCCTGTGCGACGCTGACGCCGATGATGTCGGCGACCATTTGGCGGGTGAGCGGGTCTTCCGTGACCTGCTTGTCCAAATCGTCGCCTTGGTTGCGGTACATCATGCGGAGCACGTTTGATGCGGCTCCGCGTTTGCGTTCCTCATAGTCCACGAGGTCGATGGGCACTTTGTGGCGTAGATATACTTCGGTGTCTTCGACGGTGGCGAGCGGCTTCAGTTCGTCGGTCAATTCTTTTCCTTCCAGTCGTGCATCGCAAGTCCCAGCTGTAGGACGCGCTCGGCAAAACGTTTTACCAGCTTGTCCTTCTCGTTTTCGTCCAACTCCGCTGGCGCGGTCACCACTATGTCGTCGTCGAAGATTGAGAGGGTCGCAGGAACGTTTTCATCGCGCATCACCATGCTGAGGATTCGGATATCACGCATGCGCGGCCCCCATCCAGTCGGGGGTCTTGTTGGCCGGTTCGACGGTCACTGGAGTGACGCGCGTGCGGCTGTTGATGCTTGCCGCTAGCTGCTTCTCGAAGGCGTCGAGCTTGTCTTCCTCGGCGGGCAGCAGGTCGGCGCTCAACCCGTACTGTTCTGCGATGGCGTTGCGTTTCGCCTGCAACAGGCCGAGGCTGATGCCCTTCTCGCGGGCCTCATTGACCTTCGCTTCGGTTTCCTCGGCTAGTTTTCGGGCGTCTTCGGCTGCTTTCTGGGCTGCTTCGAGCTTTTCACGTTCCTTGGCGAGCTTTCGGCTGATGATGGCGTCGAGTTGGGCTTGGGTGATTGTCGGCTCCTGCTGTGCCGCGGCTGCCGTGCTTCCAGTCTGGCCTTCAGAGCCTCCCATTCCGGTACCGGTCGCATCCGGTTCGACTCCTTCCACTAGTCGGATTCGCTGATTCAAGTGTCGTTTGAAGTTCATACCAGTCTTTCCAATCTTAACCGCATCGTGAGTTCCACGATGTCCGTAGCAGCATTATACGCCCTGCGCAAGTCAATCCGCGCCTTCAGCGTCTTCGGATTGTCGAAGTCGTCGGGCAATGCCGTGAGATGCCGTCCGAGTTCTTCTTGGATTAAGCGGGCTTGGTTTTCAATCGTTTGGATTGGTGCAGTCAAGTGCCATGTCCTTCTTGTAGGTCGCGACTAGGCAGTCGTGTTCGAAACCGCCTTCGTCAACGGTCTGAATCGTCGAGTAATGCACCGGCGTGTTCGCATATTCGCAATACCATGCCCATGCGAACATGATGGTAAGCATGATGGCGATGGCCCCGTATGCGATTGCGGTGAGCGTGTCTCGCATTCGTGTTCCTTTCCTAGGGTTCGTCCGATGATTGCGCATGCCAGTCCGACATTGCGCGTGGTTATTATTCTAGTCCGTACGCCGAACATGATGCGGCCGTTTTCGGTCACATGGAGTGTGGCGAGGGTTCGCCCGCATCGTGGGCATTCGTAGACGCATGCCAGTCCGCGTCCGGTGGGGCGGATTGTCACGTCCGCCCCATGCCGTGCGCCGGTGCCGCACAGGCGTCCGATTGGATTCGTCACGCGGTTTCCTTCACGCTTTTCCAGATGCGTTCGATTTCGGTGTCTCCGAGTCCGCTGACGTGTCCGCGTAACACGAGTTCGTCGTGGATGTTGGCTTCGTTGTCCTCATGGTTGTGGAGGCGTCCCCAAGCCCACCTGTAGAGCGTGTCGTTGCGGCGTCCTTCGGGCACTGGCGTGAGGTCTGGCCGTCCGTTGCGTGGCGCGTTCTCCTTGGCTGTGGCCGGTTTCGGCATGGGTTCGACGCCGTATCCGTGTTCGACGAGCCAGTTGAGCAGTTCGATTGGCGCCTCCTGCACGTCGGTCTCGTCGCCTACCAGCTGGTAGAAGCCGATGCCGTCGATATTGGAGCCGGCGCCGAGCACGTATCCGCGTCCGTCCACCTTCACGTCCACCGGGATGCCGTCCGCATGGTTGGTGTTCTTGAGTTTGCCCGTCCAGCCTTCGGGAAGCCGGTAGTAGGCGTGGATGCCGCCGTGTGTTGGCGTATGCACCATGAGGGTCGGGGTGAGCATGGGTCGGAGGATGTTGTATCCGTGGCGGCTGTGGTCGTCCTTGGGCGCGTCCATGTCGATAATGATGTTGCCGGGCTGCGGGATGACGGCGTACACGTCTCCGGCGCCGATTTCCACGACGTCCTCCTGCTTGCCGTTCTTCCAGTTGCGGACGGCTTTCGGATTGTCCGGGTCGGTCGGCTCCTTGTGGAGTTTGAAGCCTTCGGGCGCTTTGACGTCAACCATTTCGCCGTCTTCGACGACGCGCCGTTCCATGTCGGTCTGCGCTTCGGGCACGGGCAGGTCTTCGAGCAGGGGGAGTCGGCTTTCGTTCATCTCCTGCTCGTAGCGTTCGCGGTAGGGGGCGAAACGGTCTTCGTCGATTACGACGCGGACGGAGCAGACCTTTCCGTCGATGCGCTTGCTGCGCAGTCCGACGCCGAGCATCTTGTACGTGTCGCCGTTGGTGTGGCCGATGTATGGGCAGAGGCGCGTGTCGGCGTATCCGTTCTCGCAGATTTCGTTGACTATCCACATGGCGCGTTCGTCCAATTCCTGTTCGCTGTCGTTGAAGCTGATGTCGCGGTGGATGTCGTCGTCCAACGGCTTGTCGGCCCAGAGGATGGCGCTTGCGAGCATGAACGGGGTCATGCCGTACTGGTCGATGAAGTTGGCGAGGGGCTGCATCTGGCTCGGGGTTTTTCGTCCTGCGAACATGACGGGTACGAGGCGACGCATGTTGGCGTCGCCGTTGCTTGTGGCGAGCGGGTGGTTGCTTGCGATGACGAGCGTGGCCTGCGAGCGCACGTTGACGCTGTTGCGGCCGACGCTGCGCGCGTGGATGGTGTCGCCGGTGGCGATGCGTTTGATGATGCCCATGTCCTTGTCGGTGAGCATGTCGCCTTCCTCGTCGTACACCCAATAGCGGCCGTCGAGTTTCAGCGCCTCGTTGCCGCTTTCGAACACGCTTGTCGAGTTAAGGGCTTTGATGGCGATACCGTTGGCCTTGTCGGGGTAGGCGTCGCCTAGGCGTCCGAGGAGGAAGCTTTTGCCGTCGCCGCCGTGCCCGTAGAACACGTAGAAGAGATGCTTGTACGGTTCTAGGAAGGGGGTTGCGAACATGCGGAGGAGGTTTTCGCGGCTCGCGTCGTCGGCGGTGAGCTGGGCGATGTACCAGTTGGCAAGTTCGACGATTTTGGCGGTTTTCTTGGGGTCGTTCAGCCATGGGCTGTCGTCCACGTACAGGTATGCGCTGTTTTCGTCGGCTTTTTCGGCCACGACGCTGTGTTTGCCTTGCTGATGGTAGGCGGTGTCGCCGAACATCATTCCACGGACGAGGCGCGGGAGTTTGAGCATTTCGGCTCGGAACATGGGTTCGAGGTTGCGGACGGCGTGGCTTCCGGTGGGGAAGCCGAACTCTTCGGACAGGCTGCTGATTGGATGCCACGTGTTGGGCATGTCGCCGCCGAGCCAGTTGGTGTCGCGGGCGTACATGATGTCGCCGTCTTCGCTGAGGCGCAGGTCGCCGTTTCTGAGCGACCAGAACGCGTCGTAGTACGCGTCATCCCAGCGTGGCTTGCCGGTGCCGTCCATGACGGGCGTGGCGACGGTTTGGAGCCGAGCGTCGGTGAACGTGTATGCGCTGGTCTGGGCGGCCATGGTGAGGCCGTTGACTTCGCGTGCGAGGCCGTTGGGGATGTTCCGGTATGGCCGGATGTCAAGGGTTGGCGGGTCTTGCGGTTTGCGGAATGTGTGACTCATGGTCGTCTCCTCGTGGTATAGTTGTTTTTGTTGGTAATCCAACCCTAGCACACTCGCCAAGAGTTCGCAACTACGGTGTTTCGGAAATCGTCTGGTTTCCGCGTCTCCTGTGGGCTGTAGGAAGCGTAGGTGAGTGTTCTAGGGTTTTTTTTATGCCATTTTCCGCGACACGATTTGACAACCATGCCCGGGTGGTGTATACGCGCGCGCGTGCGCGCGCCTCACGCGCTTATATATATAGACCCAACAACAACAACAACAACCCATATATACTTACACCTACACACTACATTTATTGGGCTTTGAGAGGGTCAGCCTTGGTTTGAGAGGTCATCCTCGTGCGCGCGCGATACACCTTACAACGATGAAAAGTCAAATCAAAAGTTATCCCGAACTTTCTGTGACCTCCACAATTCCTTCACAGAATTTATCATCCCTAATTTGAGTTGTCCACAGGCTCAGCGTTGGAAATCCGCCAAAACCGAGACACGGCACGCCATTCGGACGGGGGTGCATTTTTTTTTCGAACCAGCCACAAAAACCACGTGGTCGCGGGTATGACGCGGCGCCTCGAAACCGTTGGAACGACGCCGAAACAACAGCATCCGTCGATTGCGACGAACCGCATTCAACATGGCCGCGACCTGCCGGAGGCGTGGCTTCCGCCAGAATCGAATAAGGCGTCTCTGAGCGTCTTTCAGCGCTGTGAGGTAAAAGTACTAGGGTTCGGCGTGAAAGCCCGTCCAAGGCCCCAAAGAATGGCTCTCAGGTGGCTCCATGTCCCGTTCGCCCTCGTCGGCGCAAATGGCAAGGCGTGCGGTGAGGCTCCGGGCGTGTCGGTTTCCGGCACCCCCCCCCTTCTGGTGGGGGGGGTGCCTCCCCGTGATATTGAGAATCGTTATCATTTTGCGGGTATAAAAAAAGCACCCCGTGTGGGGTGCTTGGTGTGTGGTGGGCTAGTGGTTAAGTGCCGCGTTTAGGACGTGTGAGGTCGCTTTGGTCAGTGCGTGGGCAATTTCCATCATGCCGTCGATTGTCCGCGCTTCCAGCGGAATTTCAGTGATATCGCCGACGAACAAGCCACGGGACGGGGCTACTGCGATAACGCCGAACAGTGTAGTGACTTGCGCGATTGTTGTCGTGTGGTCGCAGGTGATAACTGTGTTGATGTTGTCGGTGTGCGCCTCACAGTCCGTGCCGGTTGCCTGCTCAATTTCTGCCGCGATTACCTTTGCCACTTCCTCGCTTGTGATTGCGATGTGCATCTTGACCTCCCGTGTTGTGGTTTGTTTGATGGCTCTATTGTGCACTATCTGACACCATATGTCAAGTGTCGGCGTGTCGTGAGAACCGTTCTCATTAGGCAATGTTAACCGGGTTCATTCATTAACCCATGACATTCATTAGGGGGGGTTCATTCATTGACTACCCCCATTCATTAGGGGGTATCCATTAGGGGGTATCCATTAGGGGGGGTGTCATGGGGGTATTAGGGGGGGGGCATTAAGCAAGTCAGCCGTTGCAACAATTTGCGACACGCCGACTTGACTCTTGATGCTAAGTGCGGTATATTATAAGTATCAACCAAGGAGGAACAAATGCACAAGACACTGAACGGCAAAGGATACGTCAAGGACGGCGAAGGTGTGTTCGTCACCGGCGCGGGGGAGGTCTACGCCTACCGCGATGGGGAGCTGACACCACTGACCACCACCGAAGACCCGAAGGCCTACGCTGACCTTGAGGGCAGTTGGACGGCCATTGCCAGAACAAAAACAAACCAAAGGAATGATTAAAATGAACTGTGCGAACTGCAACCGTTGTACGACGCGCGTAAGTCGTTTTATGGCAAAGCGTTCGTTGAACGCTGGAGCGCCGAAAATGGCACGCAATTAGTGCTTAAGTCGTATGGCACTGAGGTTGCCAGAGTCACGCCAATCAACGCGTGCGACACCGTGCAAGAGGTTTTCCGCGTTGAAGTCGGCATGGAATACTTGAGCGCCACCACACTGCGGCACGTCAAGGAATTTCTGGCGCAGACCGACGACGTTTTTGAGGGCATCACGTTGCCATGGTTGCGCAAGGCAATCAAGGACGGGCGTCCGATTGACGGCAGGCGCAAAGTGTATATCCTCAAGGAACTGTGACGCGACACGCCGACATTGACAACAATATACCGTTGTGATATATTAAAGATATCAACCAAGGGAGTAAAAATGCAAAAACAAACATTCATCGACAACATGACCGAACGCGGGTACGAACTGGAAACCGTCGCCAACGGCAACATCACCGCAACCAAGGGCGATATTAGGATACGATTTGTACCGCTCGCCGACTACATTGTCTGTATCGCCACGCCAACCGTGACGGCAATAACCCGCAAGGACGCGACGGACGCCGAAACGCTACGGATAATCGACGACCTGACCGCCTGATTGTCCAGCCCCCATTATTATGGAAAGAGGAAAACGACAATGTGTGTCATTGTGACAGCAGTGCCCGGTGCTATGCCGGAACCCGAAGACATTCTAGCCATGAGTGAGGCGAACCCTGACGGGGGTGGTGTTAGTTGGTGGGATGGCGAACGGTTGAGGGTATTCAAGAACGTTGACCCGCTGAAAGTGGTAGGCTTCATCTATAACCATTGGGATAGTCTCAAGCGTGCCCCATGCCTGATGCATTTCCGTTTCGCCGCGCATGGCGCGGTAGAACCGCGCAACTGCCACCCATTCCACACAGATAGGGGTTATATCGCGCATAACGGTATCGCACACGACTACACGGTAGGGCCATACGCGTGCGATTCTCGCAACATGGTTGCCGCGTGGATTGATAGCGGATACGACAATACCGTGTTTGCCGGTCAGGGACTTGTAGCGCTTATTACCCCCCATGGTTGTCTTAAATGGCTTGAGGGCGAGCCGATCGAATACTCGCATGGCGTATGGGTTTCCAACATGTTTTGGAATGTCTGATGAATTTTTAGGGCGTGTCGTGAGGCACGCCCTGATATAATAGGCGGTTGTGTAGCAGTACGCCTATCCAAGGAAGCGCACCAACACTGCTAGCGGTAGCATTACCCGTGCCGGGGCGCCGGCGAAAATGCATTTGGCGGCATGTCCTAGGCGTGCCGCCTTTTTTTTTATGCTCTCGGCGTGTCGCGCCATAATCAAGAGTAATATCATAATCATAAACCAAACAAGAAAGGGCAAAGAAAATGACTACCGCAATTGACATCAACACCAACAAGACCATCACAGTCAAGCCAATCGCCATTTGTCAGAGCGACGCATGCGATACGCTTCTCATAGCCGACGCCAACACCGGAAAGGGTCTTTGGATAGGATATGACCTCAATTGGCGGATTGACCCAGAGTGCGGAAACCTCAACTACGACGCCGAAAAAATCGAAGGCGTGTACGGAGAGGACGAGGAAGAATGGGAGACTGCGGCAAACAAACTGCTTGCCGACTACGGGTTTAAGCTAGGTGCTTTCGACGAAGAGGCCGGAGATAGGTATGAGTTGGTCGAAGTCTGATTTTCACACAAACTTGGTGGTTTCCGTCATGAGATGGATAGCCCCCACTCCTCCCAGTGAGTGGTGACAATCCATCCAAGGGGGCATGCCGCAGGATTAATGAAATCGAAAAGGAAGGATAGTGAATGATGAACAGAAATCAAGTAATCATCGTCGCAATCATTTGCATGACGATTATTTTCATTGCATCCACCGTATCACCGGCCGGTTCCGGCTGTGAAACCGGCGCGGGATTTCAGGTGGAAACCGTTAAGACCGGTGATGTAATACGATAGGGTGATGTCATAGACGAAACGCTTATCGAAAATGAATTTTTTGGGCGTGTCGTAAGACATGCCCTGATATAATAAACAATGAAACCAGAGAAATGAGGTAAAACAATGAAACCGTTAGCATACTTTCAAGATAGAGTAAAGATATTCCTTGGCTACCTACCTGATAGGGCGCTCAATGCCGGTATCGACGTGGTAAGCACCATAATCGTATACCATATGGCAATGCCATACTCAGCCAATGACTATCAGAACGCGCTTGAAGCATGGTTGCAAGGACGCCACGACGTATGGCAGAGCCGCATAGACGCGTACAAGTCGAACCCGACAAACGAAAACATTGCCACCATAGCCAAGCTCGCAATTTATGAACACACCCCTCACACCCAATGTGACTACGACGATATCGTTGAACGCGCATACCGGCTCGCCATAGACGAAACGCTTATCGAAAACGAACTCGAAAAAAGGAGGAACAATGGCGAACGATAAACGATACGACGTGCTAAGCCGAATCGCGGCAGTGCAACAGTCGGTCGAAGCGGTGAAACGCACGACTGAGGGATACGGGTACAAGTACGCCACGCTGGACAACGTTTGGCAGCTCGTCAAGAACAGCATGATGGAACACGGTCTGGGCTGGACGGCCGTCTGCTCAAGCGAGATAGTCGGCGCGCAAACGGACATGCCAACCGTCTACAACACGCTAACCATCGCAGTCTACGAGTCAACGCATGAGTTGGAAAACCTCATGGACATGGTGAAGCATGGCGAGGCGGTAAGCAGCAGCTACACGTATCCGGCGGTCGCGGCACAACAAGTAGGCAGCTTCGAAACCTACTACAGGCGCTACGGGCTAATCCACCTGCTTGGACTCACAACAGTGATGGACGACGACGGAAAAACAGCCGCCCCCCTCCCCCGCCCCTCCCTCACGGAAGAATTTGACTAAAAACCGAAAGGAAAAACAATGGCAAACAACATGCTCGAAACCGAAGCGGTAGGCGAAATCCGATTCGTCCACATCAAAGACAAGTATCAGTCCGACTCTGCGAAACAGCGCGGCATCGAACCGAACTACCAACTGCAGCTCGCGTTCCCGAAGAACGGCGACGTGCATAAGGAACTCGTCGCGTCCGCCAAACAGTTGGGCGTGCGAGCCAACGGCGACAACCTGCGATACAAGGACGGCGATTTAATCACCCTCAAGGATGGAACCCAGCCTCAACGCGGCAAGTGGCTCGTCAACCTATCGTCCAAGTGGAAGCCCAGCATCGTTGACCAAAACGCCAACGACGTCGAACTGACCGAAGAGCCGGGCGACGGCACGCTCGCCAACGTCGCGTTCAAAATCGGCAGCACGAAGGAAGGACGACTCACCTACTTCCTAACCGGCGTGCAGCTGCTACGAATCGAAAAGAACAACACCCCCGCCCCCCACAAGTTCGACGTATACACGCAGCAGACCATCGACGATGTGATCGCCGGAGAACCGGAACCGGAGTTCTAACCACCAATGAACGCGCCAATCCACTACAGTGACGAAGACATGATTGACGCGCTCACCACGTGCATGAACATCAGCCAAGCCGCGAAGGCGCTTGGAGTGTCCCGCGGCTGGCTGTTCCCACATGCGAAACGGTTGGAGCGTGAAGGCAGAATCCTACCGAAATCAATCATGCCCGCATATTTCAAACCAAAGGAAGACAAATGACGAAATTCCTAACCACCCCCCCCTCCAATAGTCGGGTGGACAACGTGTTCAACACGGCACTCAAACACAATCTAGGCAGATGGGCCGAATACCGTTCATACAAGAAACGCAACACCGCGAACGCCACCGCCTACAATATCCGCAAACATATCACAGCATGGACGGAACCAAACGTCGATTACGCTACGGTCACACGCCGAAAGCCGGACGGAACATACGCGGTATGGGTCAGCGCGGTCAGAATCAGGGAGGACACCAATGACGACATTGAATAACCACAAGCCGGAACCATTGGAGTCGGCCATCCAGAACCGTCTCATCAGAATCTTGGAACAGCAAGGATGGTACGTGCAGAAAACCGAAGGACGCTCACGCAACGGATTCCCCGACGTGACCGCTGTCGATACGCTCGGCAACGTATGGTTCATCGAACTGAAACGCACGGTAGGGAGACCTAGCCCAGACCAATGCCGCGAACTCAAAGCGCTCGCCAAACATAACGCGAACGTCATACTCCTCTACGGCATGAAAGCCGTTGACACCCTGCTGCTCTACAGGAACTGGGTTGACTTGACGAACATGTACCACTACATCCTCGTAGTCGATTCGGAAGGGAAAATGAGATGGACGAAAGAAATCTGACATACCGGGTCTTCCAAGACCGTGAAACATGGCTCAAAGCCCGCGAGGAAACGATAGGCGCATCCAGTCTCGCGCATTTCATCGCCACCGGACAACTACCCTCCACACCACCAGACATTCCGGCCGTACAGTCGGCATTGCGGTTCGGCAGCATTTGGGAACCAATGCTCGTCAAACTGTATGCGGAACAACTACAGCTCGCCATCGTAGCCAAGAACACTCCAGTAGACCGTTTGGAGAACGGACAGCTCGCATGGTATGACAACAGCTTCTACACGGACGGGCGCCTGCACGTCTCTCTTGACGCCGCATACCGTGACTATGGTGGAATCCTGCACACAGTCGAAGTGAAGACGGGAAGCAAACCATCCTACGCGTTCCTCACCAACGAACAGCACAATCAATATTCGGCTCAAGCGCAGATAGAAGCCCGCATGATGGATACGGAGTATGCGGAAATCATCTACGCGCAACGCCCCCCGTCATGGGAGACGCGCAACGCCGAATACATCACCGAACGAATCAAGGAGACGCTTGGCATCGTAATCGTCCCGGACGTGATGGACGTGGGCGCACTGGAAAAGTATGTGACGGAATACGAACATGCGGAACACCCCACGGACGCGGACAATGACGGACAACAGCTGTTGGCCGAACTGTTGGAAGCGAAAACCCAATACGACACTCTGAAGGAAAAACTCGCCACATGGCTGAGAGAACACCCCGGCGAACGAGTGGCATGCTCTGGACATATCGCAAGACTGGCGGAAACCACGCGCACCACCACCGACTACAAAGCGTATTTCAGCCAGCATCCAGCCGACCTGACCCCATTCAGGAAAACATCGACGACCACCCGCCTCAGCGTGGTGAAGGAGAAGAAAAATGCATGAACTGATGATGAACTGCCTGTACATGCTCGCCATCGCCTTGTCCGTGCTTGGAACCACGGCGGTCATCCTTATCATCATCGGTGTGGTCAAAGGCGTCATAGACCTCATCAACCATTCCGGCGGACATGATGAAGAGTAGCGTATCCGAATGGCTTGACGGCGAAGCTTGGGCTGACATCGAGAAGATGCGCCAGCCCAAGCCGATGCCGCCCGCCAGAAAAAAGAAGACCGTCACCCGCTATGCCGACATGACACCCGAAAAGGCGGAGCATAAGCGGAAGCTGCAAAAGAAGTGGATGAACGAAAACCACGAGAAAATGCTCGACTATTGGGTGCGATACCAAAAACAGCATCGTGAGGAAAACAGAGACGCATGCCGCAAGTGGCAGGAGAAATTCAAGGCTGAACATGGCGTCTGCTATCAGACTTGGCGCAGATGGCGTAAAACGCCGGAAGGCCGCGAGCGCATAGCGGCATGGGAAGCCGAGCATGGGAAGGAGACACAGTGAGGGCTTTCATTTTCGACGAGGCCGGAACAGGCAAGACGAAACGCAGCATGGACTTGCTGGACGATGCGGAGCATATCCTCGTCATCTGTCCGGCAAGCGTCGTGAAGACCGCGTGGTTGCCGCAAATCAGCCAATGGTCGCACGGCAAGGCGTTGACCATCGAAGACTACCGTAAGCATGGCTGGCCGGAAGACTATCGTTTCCTCGTGGTGTCATACAATATGGCCGCGAAGCTGGGCGAAGTGCCGGACGGTTTCAGTCTCATCGTGGATGAAAGCCATATGGTGAAGAATCCTAGGAGCGGACGTTCCAAAGTCGTGAAAGGCATCAGCGACCTTGCCAAGGACGTGCTGATGCTGACCGGCACGCCCGCTCCGAAGGATTTGGAAGACCTGTACGGGCAGACCGTGGTCATGTACCCGCACGCCAATGACAGGATAGCCCTATTAGGCGACTCTTGGCGCACCCTAGGGGCTTTCAGGATGCGATACGGTAAACCATACACGATGAGCGTGCAAGGGCGTACAGTGGTCAAATACACGTATTCCCAGCCCATGGTAGAGGAAGCGTGCCGACAACTGCAAAAGCTCGTATTGGACATACGACGCGGAGGCAACCCCCTGCCGCAAGTCGAATGGCTCCAATCGCCGAAAACCGAACAGGAGGACATGGCGCTGGAACAGTGGACGAACACCCACCAACTGGCCGAAGACGTGTACGCGGCAAGCGCGAGCGCCGCGGCAGTCAAACTCGCCCAACTCGACGACGGCTTCGCCTACAAGACCGAAGACCGTGGAGAATCCTACTGGTTCGGCGTGTCCAAACTCGAAACGGTATATAGTGAAGCCAAGAGACGCGAAGACCAGACGCCACTGCTCGTATGGACGCGGTTCAAAGCGGTAAGAGACGAAATCTACCGTACTTGGACGCCATGCACCGATGCGAAGACATTCCTCGCCATGACCGACCAAGAACGCGGAAAGTACCGGCTCATAGTCGCCAACCCGCAATCCATGGGCACCGGCGTTGACGGCCTGCAGCGTCTCATGAAAGACCAGATATGGCTCGACCTCCCATGGACATACGCCGACTGGGAGCAGGCCAACAGGAGACTGGTACGACGCGGCAGTCCTTATCAGGGGCGTCAGCGCATACTCGTGCCGGACACGCCATGGAACCGCAAGGTCATGGACGTGATAGAAGGAAGGAAAACCCTAGATGACATCATCAAAGAGAAACAATTGGGATGAGGTGATGGAAGACGTGAACAAGGCGATTCCCACCAAAACAGCCAACAATCACGGATTGAAAGGCCCTAGCGGCATAATCCTCGACCCACCGGAGCCGCCGACCGTGGAAAACGCGCTCGAAAACATTGAGCCAAGCATCTACACGCGTATCGCTGACAACCTCTACCGTGTGGAAAACATGCTCAACGGGGAGAAGGCCGAAGAATACGGCAATCCGCGCATCATGTTCCGGAACATTTCCAAACGATGGTTCGACTGTGACGATGCGGAAGTGGATGTCGCCATCATGATGGCCGAATTGAAAATCGAACGCATCAAATACGACCACAGTAAAGAAGACTCGTATCTGGACGCCATCGCCTACCTCACCATGGCATTGGCGTTCATGCAGGAAGGAGAAAAGAAATGCTGAACGACATCACCATCGAACAGTTCGTAGACCATCAAGACCTCATCCTGCCATACACGGAAAAACAGTTGAACCCCAACTCGTATGACGTGACCTTGCAGGACACCATCGTCATCTTCACTAAAGATGCGAAAGACGGTTACGCGGACGGCGGCGACCACACGCTGCATGGCATCAACACCAAGCCCGTCAGAATCGACGGACACTACATGCTACAGCCCGGACAGTTCGTCCTAGGCGCCACCGTAGAGAAAATCAGCCTCCCGGACAACATGATGGCACGGTTCGACGGAAAAAGCAGTCTTGGCCGACTCGGACTCTGCACGCACGTGACCGCAGGATTCATCGACGCCGGATTCATCGGCACCATCACCGTCGAACTGAAGAACGAGAACAGTTTCCCCATCATGCTGACGCCCGGCATGCGAATCGGACAGGTGTCATTCGAATATTTGAACGCCGCCTCAGTGAAACCATATGGCATGGTCGGCCACTATCAGCATCAGAAGGCTCCGCAGCCCGCGGTGGAGGTCTGATATGAAATCACCAAGACAATGCCTTGACTGTGGGCGTGAGATGACGTTGGACGAATGGTATCCGGAAATGCTGTGTGAAACCTGCAAGCAGGAAATCGATTCGGCGTTCACGGACGAAGACAGACAGGAAGGATTGGAGTATCCAGATGAGTGTTATTAGGGAAATGGCAGCCGGTATCACGGGACGCTGCTGGCATTGCATGAAGAAACTCACTGCGAAAGAAAGCATCCTATATTGCGGGCTCTGCACGGAATGTTGGAGGTTGCGCGGTGGCGACTGAGCAAGGCGGCAAGTTCTGATGGAAACCCTGAAACTCATCATCTGCACCATCATCCTGCTTGGATTCGTCGCAACCATCATGGTCGTGTGCAACGCGTGGGACACGCGCGTCTTCCTCGCATACGTAGCGACGACAATCGTGGCGGACATGATATGCGTACTGTTGGATGATTAAAGAGAAAGCCCCCGCATGAACCTTGCGGGGGCTTTGGAGAAACCAAAGGAGGGCTGTTGGTAAAACTTCCAACAGTCCTTATTGTATCAGGCTAACGGCACATTGTCAAATACCATTCATTGCCGGAATCAGTGCCGATTGCGACATACCTCGGCTGGCCAGAAGAAGCGCCGACATAACGACCCCACAGGAAGCCGTCAGCATAAGTGCCCCAACCATCCAACACGACCTTCTCACCGCGACTGTAACTGGCTACAACCTTTCCCTTCACCGACGGTTCGGTACGCACGTTCAACGCATCGACCGCAACCTCATACGTGGTGGCGACCACGGTCGGAGCCGGGGAAACCACCGGCGCCGGAGCTGGATTCACCGGAGTGTTCGCACCAACGCCAGCATACTTGTCCCAAGCGGCCTTATCGCCAGCGAAATAGTTCAAATCAAGCGAACCGGCATAACCGCCGATATGACCATTGGACGTGTACTGGCGCATCGGATACGCCACATACGACCAAATGGAATCGGCATCCTGCCAGCCGACCGCATCCATGGAAGCATAGCACGCCTCCCAAATACCACAATCATGCTTGGCGCAAATGTCCTTGATGAACGGGATTTCGGAACGCTGCGCATACACGAGCGGTTTCACGCCGGTCAGTCGAATATACTGGTAGAGAAATTCATCCAAATAGGCTCGATTGCCCCAAGCGGCGTTATCGGCCTGCTCCCAGTCAACGCACGGCACGAACTTGCCAAGATAACCCTTGGTGTTTCCGGCGAAGAAATACGCCTCCTCCGAAGCGCCCACGCCACGGATATAGTGCATGTAGCCGACCGCAAGGCCACGCTTGGCCGCGGCCTGAATCTTCGCATCCGCACCAGTCCACACGGACTCGACCAAACCATTGTCCGTCGTCAGCTCGCCAGCACCCCAAGTACACTGGACTACCACACCATCGGCGTCAATCTTGGAAACGTCAACGTCAGCCTTCCAATTGCTGACATCCACAAACCTCATTCAGAAACCTCCGTTTCATTGCTTGCAATATGCTTGCCCGTCACCAGACTCTTGGATGGAGTGGCGAGCGAAGCCGGACTGATGGCATCCGTCTTGCCGGAGGACGCCACGCACGTCAACACGGACGCGACGGCTGCGACAAGCGCGATGCCGGCCACGTTCAGCCAATCGACCTGAAACAGGCCGACGCCACCGACCACGCCAGCCGACAACGCCGCCTGACATGCGGTGCGGATTGCACGCTCCAACGTGTCAACCCAAAAATCCCTAGTGAACAATATTCTGCTCCTTACTGCTGTCGTTTTCCAACGGTTCTATTGTACTCCTTAGCCCGTCGGGAAGTCTTGGCTTCGGATACCGTTCCAGAAACTCAGGGTCGAGAATGTTGCAGAGTTCGCCCAGCCAATGTCCGATTGCCCGAATGTAGGAGGTTTTCAAATCGTCCTGATAGCGGAGCTGGTCGCGTTCCTGAATGAACTCGGCAAGCTTCTCGTCCTGCCGGTCGATTTCCCGCTGCATGTTCAATTGGGCTTCCGAGAGTCGCCGGTAGGCTTCGCTCAGGTCGCCGCGTCTGTTTTGCGCCCAAGTGACCGCTGCGACCACGATGGCGCATAGTCCGGTCACTAGGGCGACGATGATGTCAGTGCTCATATGGCACCATTCTAGCTGATAATTGCGATTATGTCAGAAAAGGCGATAAGTGGCGTGGATGGAACATGCCTTGGACTGACATCCGCTTGAGCAATCATATCGCCCACATGTGGGCGAGCTGCGGCACCGCGCATATCGACCTACTGACTTCCCCGGTGAACCTGACTGGCTGGGGTAGCGAAGTCACCATAGCGCAGGTCAACAATCCCAACTTCTATCCTGCCATAGCAGAAAGCTGTTATGCTGGTACGAGAGATTCGTATTATCCGACCTCGGTCAGTGTGTTTACAAACGGCAGCATCAAGGTTGGGTATGCTGGCGGCGCTGCTGGAGCTCGCACTGTATCCCACATTTTCACATATAATATCGGCTAGGCCCTCCATTCCTTGCACTGCCATCCTCCGGTCACGCCGGAGTATACGCTGTTAGTGTTGCCCAGCATGATGATTTCACCATTGGGGCGTACGAAATTGCACCAGTTGGCGTTGACCGCAGCAACTACGCCATAGTTGATGGAGGTGGGACTATTCCCGTAGGGTCGCCATCCGGCTGGAACGGTTTCAGTCGCAAGAGCGTGATTCTGTTGGCCTGAATTCTCGTATTTTACACTGCCGCTCACAATGACCGTATCCCATTCGCGTGAGAGCCACCACGTATCATGGGTGAATGGCGCCTTCACGCTAATGATGTCCCTCGTCTTGGCCCACTTGCCGCTTGGAGTTCTGACATAATCGCAATTATCGGCCACATTATGCAACAGCGTACCGTCAGGCACGCCGGTAAGAGCGTCACGCTGGGCGGAAGTCTGCACCCGCAGCATGTCACCCTTCATCGCCGCACCGATATACGTCTGCGTGATAACCACGCCAGCGGCGGCCGTATTCGACACGCCAGCCGGAAGCAGCACCTGAGCCAAAGCCAAAGCACCAGCCGGGACAGCCGGTGCGACCGGCACGGCTGCGGCCGTGCCCTTCACCACGCCGAACGCCGGAACGTCCGAACTATCCGACATCGGCGAGCGCGTCTCATGCTGCATCACATACACCACGTCGATACGCGAATTAGCAGACGGAGCCGCATTCAACGGCACGTTCACGTTTCCATCATTCTGGATAAGCAGCGCGCCATAACGGTTCAATACGGCGTTGAACGGATGCACCGTCACGCTCATGGAATCACTGTTGCCGGTGACAAGATTGTCCTGCGAACGGTCGAGAATGCCGGCAATCGGCAGCATCGTGGTCTTATCGCAGACGAACAGGCCACTCATGTCACGGCGCGCATCCATAAACGACGCCTTCCCGGACACTGCGAAGATACTATTCCTCAATGCCATTATCAATCTTTCCTTCCAACGCTTTCAAACGTTCCTCAAGCCGGTCGATACGGTCATGGGCGAGATGGGCCTCATGTATCGCCCAAACGCCCAGCATCGGATAGTTGATGCCGCACGGCTCGTAATCATCATTATACTCGACGAACTGTCCCAAACCGTTGTCATCCAAGTCTTCGGCAATCATGCCGACATGGATTGTCGCGCTATCGCCGTTCAGATTCACATCATCGATGAAACGGTAGAGCGCCCAATCCACCGAACGCATCTGCTCCAACGTGATGTCCGGCTTGAGGAAATCCTGCTTCACCTTGCGGCTGGACTGTGATGTGCCCATCGTTCCATCCGACAACGCCCACACGGCACGCCATGAGCCGACTGTGAACAGGTTATTATAGGCGTTCGTCGTATGCGTGCCGCCACGGTCGGTAGACAATACACCCCAATTCCACGTATTGCACTTCTGGTCGATGGTCGCACGGTCATACGAGTTCCTGTTGATGGACGCGGTCACAGTCTGGTCGATGTTCGCGCTGATGTCCAACACCCTTTGAATCGCCTGAGTTAGCTGGGAGCCTGACGGCTTCTCCAGTTCGCGTAGACGCCGACCATACTCGTTCAGGGTGGCTACGAGCTTGTTGGTCGCCTGAGCAGGATTCTTCACATCGAGCACATCCGTATCGTCGGCTACCAACGGGGTGCCGTCGGCCGACTCGCCTTGATGCACGACAATCTCCATTATTCCACCGTCACTTTCACACCATCGAACACGTCACCAAGGGTGAACGTAATCCAATTCGAGCTTTCATCGGCTTTGATGCCGGTGATGCGCCGCGTATGCGCGCCATCCACATAATACCAGTCGCCCTTCGTCGTAAACCTGATGTAATCGCCGACCGTATAGTTGGCGAGCGTCTGATTCACAGAATGCAGGTATCCGCGATGCACTTTCGCCTCAGTGGACGATACCGGCTGCCAGTAGACGGCTGCGGCCTCGTTCGCATACGCCTGAAGCGTGTTCTGCAATTTGACCGTCGAATGGCTGGAATCCACGCTCTCCCAGATTGGAGCTCCCGCCTTCTCCAGAATGTCCGTGTAGGCCGACACGACGAGCGTCTTATCGTCGGACTTGCCGGACGTGAACCATTGCAGCGAGGCGAGCTTGTCGCCATCATCCGTGGCGGACAAGGACGCAATGCCCGGCTGTAAGGCGGACGCGCTGAAATAGTGGGTTTCGCCGCCAAGCAGCGGATGGCCGGTCTTCATATGCCACTCATAACCCAATCCGTCAGCCGTGCGCATTGGGAAGAAGCCGATGTCGCAACCGTTCTGACGGTTCGTGATGTTCGTCAAAACTTCGCCGACGTAATTCAAATCGACCGCCTGATAATTCGCCTCCGACGTGCCGACCTCCGCTGTCTCCAACACGACCGGCACCCGACTGTTCGGCCAGCTCATCGCCTGTTCGACGAGATTGCGTGCGACCGTGTTCCACGTGACGTTCTTGTATGACGTGTCGTATTGAGGGTCTGGCGAACCGTCCGACTTGATGAGGCTTTTCCCCATCGCCTTCGCCGGAAGAATCGTCCTATGGTCGAAATACGTCCACATGCCTGAAGCGACCAATGTGAGAATGCCCGAATCGGCGTCATAGTCACGACGCATGAGCACTCCGCCGACCGTCAGCCCATCATCCTCCGCGACCATGACGGTCTTGCCGATGGCCGCGGTGTTCCTCAAATCCAACAGTCGCGCATCGTTCGCAATATATTGGACGCGCGTATCGCCGGATGAGGCGTAGATAGGCACTTTGACGGTGAGCGAATCAGTATCGTTCAGTTTCATCTCCCATTCGGCGGAAGTGTGCGGCAATGGGATGATGCGACGTCCGGTCAGCAGGTCTGCAAGATAGATTTTCACCGCCAAGCCTCCTTCCATTCGACCGTCATCGTCGGCTCGCCCGACTGCACGCCCAACGGCGTGAACTGTATCGTCGCATCACCAGAAGGACGGAACCAGTTCTCTTCCGTGAGGAACATGCTCAAATCAGACTGGTTCTGGAACAGCACACGCTCATCGTCGAAGTCGAACACCATCGTCTCGTCGGGGTTGATTTGACGGTGAAATTCGACCGCTTCGCCGGTTTCGATACAGTGGATGCGCACGCCTTCGGATAGTCCGCCTCTGATTTTCACGACAAGATGCGTCGGAGCGAAACCACTTCCGGTGATGGCGACACGTCCCGGATTGCCGACCTCGCCTTCGGACAATGGGTCAAGCAGCGGGTCGGTGATGCCCTCGCCGTCTGTCGGCACGCCGACCGTCTGCGAGCGCAATGGCCCATACAGGTAGGGGGATGGTGCGAGCAATCCAATCTGGAACGCTGCCTTCCCCCGATACCGGTATTCGTCCACGGTCATCGACCTGAGTTCCGCATCGCATGACAATACGATGCCGGCACCCTTCTGCACGGTGACTGGAACCAAACGTCCGGCCATGCCACGGAGACGGCGCATCATCTCGTCCGTACCTTCGACCGTACTGGTCGCATAATATCCGTTGATGGTGATGGTGCGCCCATCATAATACGTCGTGCCGGGAATGGCGTTGCCGTCAGCCCTAGCCCAAGAATCCTGTTCGGTCTTGGCTGACGGCAAATCGTCGAAACCGCTCATGGACACCAGTGTGAACTCGTGTCCGGCGTCGCCGTAAAGCGTGATGTCACCCACGGTGACGGTTATCGTGCTCAAGGTCTGACACTTCCAATCATCTCATTGTCCAAAGCGTATCCGAATCGGCGGGCCACGAGTTCCACGTCGCTCAACGGGCTTGCAACCACATTGTCGATGTGGACGCCGCCAGCATACCGCTGGTCGCCAGCCGACACCATTCCAGTATAGTCTTTAAGCCGTGGTGCCGACACCATGCCAAGATTGGTCGCGTCAATCTGGTCGAAATCCAAGGAGCCGAGCACGCCATCGACCTGACCGCGTACAAACGCGCCTTGGGCGCCGATGGCCTTTCCGAAGTCGCGCATAAGATGCTCGCCCGACACGCTGGTATAGCCGGAGCCGGAGAACGGGCCGACCTTAGCAGGAGAGAACGGGAAGAAGTCTCGCACCTTCTGCAACGCGCCCTTCACCGCGCTCTTCACGCTTTCGACCGCGTTGAGAATACCCTGTTTGAAACCGTTCATCAACGCGGCGCCGGAATTGACCAGCCACGAGCCAGCACCGGCGAACAGGCCCATGATTTGGCCCGGAATGCTCCCGATGTAGCCGAGAATACGACCACCCAATCCGGCGAACGGTTGGGCGATGTTTGCGATAATCGCAGGGACAGCGAGCGCGACGGCCATGAAAATGCGTGGGAAGTTCGCGGCGATGCTGGTCGCAACGCTGACGAAGGCGCTAATCAGTGTCGGCAGACTGTTGACGATGCCGGTAGCCAATCCGCCGATGATTGCTGGCAGCTGGTTGATGATGGCGACGGCGATGCCCGGCAATGCTGCGGCCAATGAGGTTATCACGCTGGTAATAGCGGATATCAATGCCGGAATCAGCGTCGGCAGCGCGGTGGCGATGCTCTGCCCGATTGACGGGAGTGCGGCCACAACGGTGGCGCCCAACGTCTGAAGGCCGGAAGCCAAGGATGCGCCGAACCCGCTGATGAATCCGGCGATGGCCGCGCTATTGTCGCTTATGGCGCTGAACGCGACCTGAACGCCGGTAATCAACGCCTGTCCAAGCGAGGTCATAAGCGACGGAATCTGGCCGGCGAGTGTGGCGAACAGGCTGCCGAACGCTTCCAACATCGGCTGGCCGTATGTGGCGATGAAGCCGGGCAGCTGGGCGAACATGTCGGAGAACGCTTGGATGATTTGCGGCAGTAGCGTCATCAACGCGGGTGCGAGCGTCTGCCCGACGCTCATGAGCGCGTTGGCGATGCCCGGCAGCGCCGCGGTGACGCTCGCCACCATCTGCGGGAGCGCCGTGGCGAACGCGTTCGCCATGGCGGGCAGTTTCGTGTGGATGCCGGTAAGTGTGTTGTCGAGGCTTTTCTGCCATTCGTCGAACTTGCCAACCATCTGGGATGGGTCGAGTTTGAACAGTGTCTGGAAGCCGGCTGTCAGGCCGGTGAATATTGCGCCGGTCACGCCCAACTGGGATGCGATGTCGCCAATCTTGCCGATTGCCGCGCCGACTCCATTCACGGCCACGCCGAATCCCTTCAACGCGCCGGAAGACACCTTCAACGCGGCGGAGCCGATGGTAGCGAAGGCTGCCTTTCCAGCGGACGCCAACGGACTGAACCGTCCGGCAAGACGCGACACGGCGCCGCCGACCGTGGCGGACAATCCGACGCCGACCGTCTTCGCGGCGGACGTCAACGGCGCGAACGGATTCTGTCCTTTGAACGAGCCGAAAATCTTTTCAGCAAGACCGTCGAACGGCATCGACAACTCGGACACCGCTTCGGAACCAAACGACTTGAGCGCACTCTTGACGTAGGACAGCCCATTGCCCACCACAGCCCCGAGCTTGGACATGGTGGCGCTGATACTGGTCGTGTCCAGCATTTCGCCGAACGCCGCTTTGAACTCGGACGCCCGGCCCTTCACGTTCTCGACCATGGAGAGCACGCCGGATTCGACGGCGGCACGCATGGCCTCCATCTTCTTTTTGACGGATTCGGCGGCGTTTGAGAACGCTTCGGCGATAATCTCCTTGACCGGCGCCCACTGCTGCGCCGTGTTCGCGGCATAGTTGGACAATCCGGTCTTCAGGTTGCCGAACGTCTGCATGATGCTGTCGGACGCGGACACGGCCGAACCGACCAAGGGAAGGAACATGTCGGGAATGTTCAGGCCGGTAAGCTCCTTGAACTCACGTCCCACCTGCACGAGCTTGTCACGGTAGATGTCAGCGCTCTGTCCGGCCGTGTCCAACGAACGGTAGATGCCCGAATCCACGACGATGGTGTCGGCTGCGGTGCGAATGTCATGGAACGCTTTGATGAGGGATGGAGCCTTCTTCCGCGCGGCGGCATCCACTTCGGTGTTGAGGGTTTCGAACGCTTTGAGGAACGCTTCGGGAAGCGCTTCCGCGTCGGCTCCCATCGCGTTCAAACCGGTTTGGAGCAGCTTCACATTGTCGGACGCCTGTCCCACACCATTCCGCAGGTTAGTCGCGGCCTGTTGGATGAGTTCGAAGCCTTCAGCGCCTTTCTCGCCGAAACTGAACGCGTACGTCTCCAAGTCTTCGAACGCGACGTTGAACTTGCCGAGCGCGTTCTGCGCTTTAGTCGATTCGGATAGCGTTTTCGCCATCGCAGCGGCCATGGACGCGAGCTTGTCGATGACTGCGGACGATGCGGATACCGCCGCTCCGAACACGCCGGTGAAGCTGGAGCCAAGTTTGATGAGCGTGTCCTTCACGCCGACCAGCGCGCGTCCGATGAACGGGATGCGGGATGCGAACCGGTCATTCGTGACGACCATGAGGGAGAACGCGGTGGCGCCGATGACGCCCACCGTGTTCAGCATGTCAACCAAGGAGGACAGCAGGTTGACGTTCTGCGAGTTCAGGCTGATGAGGTTGGTCAACGGGGCGAGGAGCTGTTCGACCTGCTGCGCGTTGAATGCCTTGTTGACGGCTGGCGCAATCTGGTTGACGAACGTCTCCGCCAACGTAGCGGCCGCGTTCGACAATGGCACGAATCCTGCGAGCATTTCGCCGAACGTGTCCGTTATGCCTGAACTGGAAATGGCGGTCAACGCTTTGCCGAGGTTGGTGGATAATGCGGTTGTGGCTTCCGCCGACCTTACGCCGACCGTGTTCTTGATGCTGTTCCATGCGCGGTCTGCCGTGACGGGCATGGCGGCGAACTGCTTTTCGATGGCGTCGGCGTTCTCAATCACCGTATCGTAGAGGGCTTGGCCGCTGATTTTGCCTTCCTTGCCCAACTGTTTCAGTTCGCCTACGGACACGTTGAGATGCTTGGCGAGCATTCGTGCGATTTGCGGCGAGTTCTCCATGATGGAGTTCAACTCATCACCGTTGACGATGCCCTTGCCCAATGCTTGGGTAATCTGCCGCATGGCACTGGACGCTTCCTGAGTGGACGCGCCGGTGCTAATCATGTTCATGTCGAGCAGTCTGGTGAATTTCGCCGCGTCACCGTAATTGGTCACGACTTCCGGCGCGAGCGTGCGAAGACGTGATGCGGACTGGATGAAATCGTCCGTGGTGACGCCGACCTCGTTCGCGTATCCCAGCGACGTTTCGAGCGAGCTTGTGTAGTCTCCGGTGTTGCCTACCGCGTTTTTCAGCATGGCGGTGGTGCGACCCCACTGGTTGCCCATTTCGATAATGTCGGACGTGACGGTTTTGACGGCCTTGCCGACCGACGCCACGGCGGCGACGGCGGCTGCCGCATTCAGATACTTTTCGAGGTCGAGGTTCGCGAAGCCATTGCCGAAAGCGTTGGCGGAACGCCGTCCACTGGAGCTAAAGGATGCGAACACGCCGTTAAGCGCGTTTTTCACACCGCCTTGCAGGTTGAGACTCTTATTAAACGAGCCGGAAAACAGTCTGGACATGCCCAAGCCATTCGACGCGAAGAGTCGGCTTGTGCCTGATGCCAGTTTGGGTTGGATGGCGGGGGTGAGCACCGCGCCCTTGCTTGCTTTGACAAGTGCGGACTGCAAGCCTTCCAACGATGGAAGTACTTGTATCCATGCGGTTGCGATGCTGCCCTTTGCCATCTATTGTTCCTTTCGGTGAAGACCCAACGCCTTGTTGATGTCTTCAGTGTTCATCGAATCGAGTTCGTAATCCTCCTTCTTGGTGTTCTTCCGGTTTTCCGGCAACACGCTTTTCGGTTTCCTGCCCTTGCCGGAGTAGGGGGCGAGCGTTGACTGTTGGATGATGTCCAAGAGTCGTGCCGTCGCGCCGAACGTGCCTATGAGTTTCGCCCTCTCCAATATGGTGTATTGTCGTGGACTACCGTATTGGCTTGCGAAATCAGCCAAGATTTGGCAGTCCCACTGGTCTGGGTTTATCGCATAGGTCAGTCTTTCGACTGTGAATCCAAAAGCGCTGGCAATTTTCCCGACAGGTATTCCCATGCGTCGAGCACATCATCATCGAACGCGGCCATGACCGCTTCGTATTTGTTTTCCTTCAATACGCCGCGCATGAGCTTGTCTACGAGCCAGATGGTTTCCACGCCGTCTTCGACTTTTTCGGAGTGGATGGCCTGTTGGAATTTGCGGTTGCGGAGGAGTTTCGCGTAGGCGTCGCCCCAATTGTCGTTGAAGTCTTCTGCGGTGATGGTGGGTTTGCGTTTTGCCATTGGTTTTCCTTTCGTGAAGCGTTTTCCTGTATAAGTATACCCCACGCCGTGGTTGGCGTGGGGTATGTTGGTTATGGCATGACGAGACTGAGCGAGTCGAAGTCTGCGCGACGCCGCCAGACATCATTTATGGTTTTGTTCGATAGCACAATCTGGCATTCCATCGGCACGTCGCCGGTCTTGAACGTCCTGCTGAACGGAGCCCAGCCATCCGTTTGGATAACGCCATTGCTTAACTCGAATAGTGTCTGCTGTTGTGGTGTTACGACCTTCATCGCGACAACGCCGTCAATACCATTTGTCCGAGTGCGGATGTAGCCGGTAAGGCGCAGTGTTTGATTAGGTGGCATGACGAACACGTCGGAAGCGCATGAGGCAGGCAAGTCTCCGCCGACACTCAAGTGATTTAATCCACTATTCGGGGTGAGTCCGTTAAGTTTTACACATTCAGCCGGCGTCCATTTCACCTGTCCTTCGTCGAAGTTGCCGTTGGGGAGCAGATTGTCCGATGAACTCTCCAAAATCATGCGAAGTGGACGTGTTCAGAGTGCTGGCATACTTGACCGCAGACCAAGTATTATCGCCGCCGCTCGTCGTGGAGACCGTGGACTTCAGAATCTTGATATCGAACTTGGTGCCCTTCGGAAGAGAAAGCTCGCCAGTATAGACATCATTCTCGCCCTTGACCATCTGCACACCGGTATCGCGTGACCATGGCGAGGCTTGCCCCCAGTCTCCAACCACCCACATCGCACCATCTTCAGCCACCGTACCATCGGATACGGTGACTGTCAGCGTCGGATTCGGAGAGCTTACGCTTTTGGGATGGTGATGTACTGGATCTGAGCCGGAGCAGTGGCGATCGGATAGGCGGTGATTGTGAACTCGAAGTTCACAACAGCCGTATGCACGTGGCTGATGTCGCCGGTGATGAGGAAAGTGGCATCGGCCATCACGTTACGGCGCTTGCGGCCGCCCTTGAGCATTTCGTCGATGACGATGACGTGATGCTTCAGTTCGCTGGCCTGCTCCTTGATGGTGATAGAGCCATCCTTTGTCGAGGACGCCGGTTCGACCGTCACATTGGTGGAACCGTATGCGACCTTAAGCAGGTCTTCGTTCAGGGCTTCGATGCACGTGCCCGTCCACGTCTTGGAGAACGTCGGGTCGGCCTGTGCGACCGTATCGCCGCCAGCAGCCACAATATCATCTCCTGCGGTGAGAGATGCCGGTTCGGTCAGACCGTCTTCGGACAGATAGCCAAGGCCGACGAACGCCGCGGGCAGTTCGGTGGTGGCGTCGGTGGGGATTGCGGTGCCCAGTGGGGCGACCCAAATATAGCCGGACTTGTTGGCACTAGTACCCGGCTTGGAGAATGTCACGTTTGCGGAAGACTGCTTTGCGCCCATCTCAATTCCTTTCGTTGTTAGCGTTCAATCAGTGGATGGGCGGCGTCGCCGCCGCCCATGTGTGCGAATAGTGTCACGCGGTGGTGTGGGTGATGGCGTAGAACTTGCTGGTTCCGCCGATGAAGCCCCAGCCGATTGCGACTTCGGTGCGGAGCATCACCTTGTTGACTGCGCCCAAGTCGCCTTCTGCGGAATTATCCGGGTTGCCGGAGTCGAACACTTCGATGCCGGACAGCGGGATAGCACCCCAGACGAAACGGTTGGCGAAGTCGCCGACGACCGCATCGAGCACCTTCTCGGTCAGCTGGCCGGAACCAGTGGCCGCCGCAGTGTCGGACACGGTATTGGAGGCCGCGAGGGTGACGCCGCCGAGGTTGACCATGTTGCCGATGAGCGGCACGTCGGCCGCATACTGGGTCGGCGTGCCAATGGTGGTGAGGCCATCGCCGATAGCGGCCAAGTATGCGGAGGTGGTGACGCCCTGCGCGGACGCATCACCCTGTGCGGCGACCTGTCGCACGGCCTGCTTGAACGCGGTAGCCGCTTCCGCTCCGGTGCCCGGAGTGTAGTCGATGTTTCCGGCCTGTGTGAGCACGTATCCGTTGGTGCGTGCGACGGTGGACGCGACCTTGGTAGCCGGGTTGACACCGAAGATGGGGGCGAAGTCGAGGGCGCGGCTGATTGCACGGTTCACATACGTACGGTACTGGTCGAGGATTCCGGCCTGATACGGCTGCGCGAGAATGTTCTGAAGCATGGTCTGCGGAGAACCTGCACGGAAGGTGGCGTCGGTCGGATTGTAGGCGCCGTCAACGCCGAACAGCTGAAGGAACTTCTTCGGGAAACGGTAGCTGATGTAGAAAGTGATTGGGTTGATGGTCACGACACCGTTGGTGGCGTCGTTTGACGTCTTCTTCTTTTCGGCGTCGGTTTCGCCGGTGGCGCCTTCGCCGAAGATGCCCATTTCGCCGGAGAAGTCGATGGTCTGCATCTGCGTGCCGATAAGGTCGATTGGAGTGCTGTTGGAAATCCTTGCGATGGCTCCGGCCGCGGGCTGGTTGGAAATCAGCTTGCGGTCAACGAAGCCCGGCTTCAGTTCGATTGTCGCTAGGGACATGACTGCCTTTCGTGGTTGAGGTGGATGGTGTCGGCCTTCTGCATTGCGGCCCCGACTCGGCCTCTACCACGATTGTTCCCGGCTGTGTGCGCCTCGACCCCACCGTCGCCAGTGGGTATGCCCTGCATTGTTTAACGACTATGCCGGGCGGTTCAAGTCAGTACATTTTGGGGAGACGGTCAGTTTTGGCATGGCGGAAGAAGCTCTGATTGTCTACCGACCATCTCCAAGACACAGCATAACACCCCGTCTGACTTTCGTCAAACGGGGTGCGTGCAAACCAGAATCACAAGAGAGGAGCTACACATTGCTGCGTAACGGTATTTATTCTACCACCTTCTCGTCGCAGTTCGCGTTCGGCGTGTCGCCGGACTTGCTATATGGTCTGACTTGGCGCGATTGCACTGCATGTGCGCCGGAACGAGATTGTCCATCCTGTCACTTCCGCCAGCGGCACGCGGTATCACATGGTCTGCCGTAAACGATAATGGGTGCGCTGTGTTACGACCCCAGTAGAAAGGCGCGCCGCAATAATAGCAGGGCGCTCCCGTCCTTTTGGTGCGTTCGCGTAGGATGGCGCGATTCCGATGGTAGAGTCCCGTATCCTTGCCCATCAGGCAATCACCTCCCTGACCTTGCGCTCCTTCGGACGGTTGACACCGCGATACCATGCGGCGATGCTGACGCCCTTCAAACCGGCCGTGGTTTCGGTCTTGCGTATCGGCGCGAACTTCCACTGGTCATCAGATCCGGATTTGAGCTTCTGCGCGTTCTGCACTTCAGCGGTCAGCTGCGGATTGTTCGTATGTTTGAACCGTCCCTCGTTCAACAGGTCGAGGAATCCCTGCTGAGAGGCGAGGAACTCGGTGCCGGTCAATTGGATGACGTTCAACCCACGGGGGAGCATGTCCCTTATCGGATTGTTCAATCCGCCAGCGTCCAAGATGAGCGTGGTCTTGCGTGGGCGCGTCTTCAGCTCGTCAACCACCCACTGCCATGATTCGGTGGTGGGGCGTTCGTCCACGATTTCACCGATGATGTACGCCCACTTGTCGTAATGCTGCGAGCCGACCGTCACCTCTTCGGTGTTGGCGGCGACGCTGAGGGCGAGCGTGCTGGTTGTCGGGTCGAAGGTGAGCGCGTAGACGAGCGTGTCACGGTCATGTTGGAGGTCGGAGTATGCGCTGTCCCACAAGTCCATCGGGATTGCGGGAGGAATGCTGTCCGCCCACCACAGGCCCAAGTCTTGGATGCGGAAGTCGATAAGTCCGTCCGCGCCACCCTGTTTGGCTATCGCCACGTCGGTGAGGAACGCTTCGCGTGGAATCACGTCCGGGTAGAGCGGGTTGGTGAGCGCCCACAACTGCTCGTCCTCGATGTCCGCCGTCTCGTCATCGACGCCGTAGCGCACCGCATACGACATGTCGTCGTTTTCGGCGTTGTCAAGGAACGCGTTGAACGTGTCTCCGATGGACGAGGGGAGGAACGGCGTGCCGGTGTAGATTATCATCGCCATGCGACGCGTCTTCAACGTCTTGGTAATCATCGCCTCGTATTCGGAGCGGAGTTCCTGAGCCTCATCGAAGATGACCAAATCGAACGTGCCGCCCATGCCGGCCGAAGCGCTCTTGCGGGAACGGAACCGGACGAACGCGCCGTTCTTCAACTGTAGGCGCTCGCGTCCCATGGTGGTGCTGAAATGCGTGACCTCGGCCTTCAGTTCGGGATTCGAATCGATGGCGTCTTTCAAATCCTCCATGATTTTGTTCGCGGCAATCTGCTCATGCGCTGTGACGAGCACGTTCAGGCCGAGCACGAACAAGTAGAAAAGGATTGGGGCGGTGAGGATTTTGGTCTTGCCGTTCTGTCGCGGCATGTTCAATGCGACACGCTTGTATTTCCAAGTGCCGTCCTTCTTGCGTTGGAAGGCGTTGTTGAGAAATTCGACCTGAAACGGGAGGATTGCGTTTCCACGACCCCAGTTCACGTATTCCGCGGCCATGATTGCCACGTCGGATGTTGGACGGACGTTCGCCCTCCAATTTGGATTCTTCACCAGCATGTCACACCACCTGATACTTCTTGAGAATGTCGGCGTCAGCGCCCTTGCCGTAGGCGTCACCAATTGATGCGATGTCCTGCGCGGTCTGCGGGAACGTGAGTTCGTAATCCAATTTGATGCCCAACGGTTCGAACACGGCGTCCAAATCCTGTTTGATGATGTAGATGCGGCTGACGAAGCTTTCACGATTCGACACCAACGATTGGGTGGTCGCTTCGAGCGTGTCCAGAATCTGAGCGTCCTGCGGGGGGAGTCCGGTTTCCATCTGGAAGCTCAACACCGTGTTTTGCAGGAGTGTTTTGAGCTGTCCGTTATCCCATTGGCTGAGTCGTTTGACTTCCGGCCGGACGATGGTGTCGTGGTCGTCGTTGGCGTCGAATTTCGTCCAATCGGATGGGTTCTTGCTCGGGTCTGTTTTGATTACCACGTCTGGGGAGGTGCCTACCACGACTGGTTCGGGCAGCATGAGATGTTCGAGGTTTTGGGAGATGAGTCCTTCGATGACCATGGCACGCTGCGCCAACAGTACGGCTTGGTCGGTGACTGGCGCGTGGCTGAGTGTGAGGCATCGGAGGTTTTCGTCGATTTCCTCTGCGTTCTCGTCATAGCAGCGTCCGTCCAAGCCTACCGCGGCGACTTTTTCCAACTGTAGGTCTGTGGATGGGAGGTAGTCGGTGCTGAGCGGGTCGCCGTCCTGCATGAGGAAGTAGGAGTTGACGCCGCCGACCGCTTTGGAGAGTATGCGGGTGAAGCTGCGTTTGCCGACCGCGCTGAAGTTGCTGACCCGAACGCGCATGGAGTATGCGTTCTTGACGAGTTCAATCCACGGGAATGAGATTGCCTGTTCGTCCACGATGGTGAGTGTCATGAGCGTTTCGCTTCCTTCGCTATGAGTTTTTGGAGAGTGGTTTTCGGCGCTTTGGCGGCTGTTGTCCTGCTTTTGTGCGAATCGACTTTCACCGCTTCGTCGAAGTTTTTGGTCATGGTCATGAGCAGTTGCATGAAGCTGACGTAGTTTCTCTGCGCGTTGCTTGCCATGCTCATATAGTATTCGCGGTCATCGTCGGATGTTTCGGCTTTCTGCCCGTACTCTTCCATGTCCGAGTAGGCTTTGTCGATGAGTCCGTTGACCTGTTCCATGCGGCTTGAGAGGGCTTCTTCAGTCTTCCCTGCCATAAATCCTCCTTAACTGTTCGGCCATTTGGCGTCGTTGTTCTCGATACCATCGTACCATTTCGGTTTTCATGATGGCGCGGCGCGTCGGGCTTTCGACGTATTGTGTGTCGGTGTTGTTGATGGTTGGCGTCATGTGAGGCTGTTCCTTACGTAGATTTTGCAGTCGCATCCGGCGTGTCTTGCCCAGACGCCGTAATGGTTGGCGTCGTATGGGTGCCATATTCCGCACCGTTCGAGACACCATTGGCATGTTTCGCCCACCGATTCGCGCACGACTTCGGTTGTCGAGTCGAGGGCGAACAGGTTGACGGTCGCCTCCTGCATCGGCTGGACGGCCAGTTCGCGCTTGTATTTCGCAAGGAAGTCCCTGACCGTCTTTTCGGAACGCTGCTGGCTTATGAGCCACCCGATTTTCCTGCCGAAACTGTCGGAGTCGAGCCGTTCCAAGCCTAGTCCAGCGGATTTTTCCGCTACCTGCTTCCAGAT
>ERZ507003.420-NODE-420-length-25836-cov-4.183546_pt1 | contig 25836 bp, 18 predicted proteins | sample MGYA00513166_ERZ507003 | MGnify/ENA metagenome assembly ERZ507003
GGCATCGATGATGTATGTGCAGCACCGATTTTCACTTATATTATGTCGTCAGTTCACCAACCGAATGTGTGTTAAACAACAATATTATGCAAAGAATCCACCAAGTTCATCTGCAATCTTCTTTTCTATAACTTCTGCATCTTCCCTACTCTTTGCACTTACACTTATATAAGTCTTAAGCTTAGGTTCTGTACCACTTGGTCTTACTACTACTGAGCAGTTACCATCAAGAAGATACTTAAGAACATCTGACTTTGGAAGTCCGTCAAGACCCTTGCTGTAGTCAAGAACTGTATTAATCTTCTTACCTGCAAAGCTCTCTATCTTCTTACCCTCGCCTACTTCTTCATGGAATGTTTCCATAATCTGCTGCATCTTTTCAAATCCAGCTGAACCATCAAACTCATAAGAATGAAGTGTATTCAGGCAATATCCATACTTATCAAAAAGCTCATTAAGCTTATCAAGTAAAGAAATACCCTGAGTAGCATAGTAGCTGAACATTTCACATATAAGAAATGCACCATTAACAGCATCCTTATCTCTTACATAGCTTCCTGAAAGATATCCATATGATTCCTCAAAACCAAAGATATATGAATCTTCCTTGCCCTGCTTTTCAAGGAATCCAATCTGCTCTCCTATAAACTTAAAGCCTGTGAGAACATTAATAACCTTTACGCCATAATTCTTTGCAATCTGCTCTGCCATATCCATAGAAACAATAGTTTTAACCATAACTGGATCAGCTGGCATTCTGTTATGCTTTGTTCTCTGTGAACAGATGTAATCAAAAAGCAGCATTCCTGTCTGGTTACCTGTTAACAACTGATAATCTCCGTTCTTGTCCTTAACAGCTATACCAACACGGTCACAGTCAGGGTCAGTAGCTAAAAGAAGATCTGCATTGTTACGCTTTGCATAATCCATACCGAGTGCCATAGTCTCTTTTATCTCTGGGTTTGGATATGGGCATGTTGGGAAGTTTCCATCTGGGAGTCTTTGTTCTTCTACTATAGTTATGTTCGTATATCCCATCTCTTCAAGAGTTCTTGTGACTGGAATATAGCCTGTACCATTCAGAGGACTGTATACAATAGATACATTCTTATTAACCTCTTCACCAAACAATACTGACTGGCTCTTAACCTTTTCTATAAATGCAGTAAGAACATCATCTGATATGTATTCAATCTTTCCTTCCTTAACAGCCTCATCAAAATCCATCTTCTTAACATCAGCAAATATGTCAAGCTTTTCTATTTCAGCAAGAACTGCTGCTGCTGCTTCTGTTGTAATCTGGCATCCATCAGCACCATATACCTTATAACCATTATACTTAGATGGGTTATGTGATGCTGTTACCATAACACCTGCTGATGCATGGAGATATCTTGTTGCAAATGATACTGTTGGAACAGGGTTAAGTCTAGGCCATAAATTAACCTTAATTCCGTTAGCTGCAAATACTGATGCTGCTGTCTTTGCAAATACATCTGATTTAATACGTGAATCATAACCTATAGCTACTGATGGTTCAGTAAATGATTTAACAAGATAATCTGAAAGTCCCTGTGATGCCTTAGCTACAGTATATATATTCATTCTGTTAGTACCAGCACCTATAGTCCCTCTTAAACCACCTGTACCAAACGCAAGATCACGATAGAAAGCATCCTCTGCCTGTGTCTCGTCCATTTTTTTTAATGCTTCTGAAAGTTCTTCATCCTTAACGTTTTCTACCCAACGCTTGTACTCGTCCATATAAGACATAACATTATCCTCCATTAACAAAAAATGTAAATGCCATAATCATATAATGCTTATAATGTTTTTACATTTTTACATTCAAGTATCACATAACATATGGTCTTTAATATATTATACTCTATATTGACAGTAATTAGCAAACCTTTATTTAATAATAATACGATAATAATACAATAAAGACACAATAATACATAATACTACAATAACGAAGCAATAATAATGCAACAATTATACTATAACCGAACAATAATAATGCAACAACAATACCATAACCAAACAATAATAATGCAATAATAATACTATAACCAAGCAATAATAATGCAATTTATAACATACCTGCAGCGTGCAGATTTAAAAAAAAGCTGTTACTCTCTGTAACAGCTTGCATCTTCACCCAGTATCCTTATAAGTTACTGTCCACCTGTTGTAACTACTGAGGCGATTGTTTTAAATAATATTTTTATATCAAGTCCTATACTCCAGTTATCTATATATTCAAGATCCATCTTTACAATATCCTCGAAATCAGTAACTGTTTTTCTTCCATAAGCCTGCCACATTCCTGTAATACCCGGCTTCATGGAAAGTCTTCTCTTATGATGTCCTTCGTATTGCATAAACTCGTTAACCGTTGGTGGTCTTGTCCCAACAAGGCTCATATCACCTAAGAAAACATTAATAAACTGTGGAAGCTCATCTATGCTTGTTTTTCTTATGAACTTACCAACCTTTGTTATACGTGGGTCATCTTTCATCTTAAACATAAGGCCGCTCATTTCATTCTGCGACATAAGCTCCTTCTTTCTTTCCTCAGCATCCTGATACATTGAACGGAACTTATATATATAGAAATAACGTCCATTTTTTCCCACTCTCTTTTGCTTAAAGAACACCGGTCCCTTAGACTCAAGCTTAATAGCTGGAACGACAAATATCATTGCCACAAGCATAATAAGCATACCAACTAGAGAACCTACTATATCCATAAGTCTTTTTACTGCAAGCTCTTTATAATCAAACTCACGGTTTGCAAATGTCACTACAGGGATATTTCCTATAGTACCAAGAGATGTTGAATATCCATCAAAGCCATCAAGAACCTCTATTCTGATATGAACAGTTATACCCATATCTTCAAGATTCATGACTAATGGCTTAAGGTGTTTTCTTATATTTTCATTGACATCAATATACACTTCATCAACGATTTCATTCTTTATGTAAGTCATCATGGTATGGGCATTAGCCACTACCTTCACACCATCTATCTCCTGTGAAACCATGTCATCATCCATCACGATGAAACCACTGAGCGTTCTCACCCAGTCTTCTTCCCTGTCAAGATTATGAACAAGATGTGCTGCTCTGTCCTTCATAGTGATTGCAATCACTCTTGCCGCCTTTTCTTCGTTCTTTCCAAGACTCTTTAGATACCTTTTTATAAGCTCACGCCCTGTATATATAAAAACAAGGCTGATAAATACAGTACATATATATACACCTCTTGGTATCTGGCTTCTTCTTGTCACAAGTTCATAGACAGCTGCCATAGCTGCAAAAACTGCAACTTTACATATAACAGTCCTAAGTTCTTCGAATCTGCCTCTTTTTAAGCAGTCACCTTTTTCGTTAACAAACAGCATACTTATAAGTGCCGCAAATATAATTGTGTCCAGATTAGTACTTAACTGAACAACTGTAGAATTAACATTCATATGTCTGTATACCATCAGCCATATTATACCAGAAGCATAATATGCTATAAGTACACCCATAACATCCACAAAAAACAATATTATATTCTGCACACTATCTCTTGTACTGTTTGAATTGTTCAACATTGTCACATCCTCTACTGTTTATTTTCTTAATGTATTTCCCCAATATTCTGATAAACTGTTATGCCAAACAACTATTTGTTATCATCATCAAAGTCCATATCCAGAAGGAAATCTCCTTCATATTCTTCTGTTCTGCCGTTTCTCTTCTTAAGAGGAACACCATTTACACTACCAGCTTTATTAGCTGAAGCTGCTTTATTCTTAGCTGCCATGACCTGATTCTGTGAATGTGCATTCTTTCTTGAAGCCACTGAACCAACACTTCCCGCAGCAGGTTTTATTGTATTCTTAGCTGAAGCAGTTGTTACTGATTTTGATGCTGTATTCTTTTTTGCTGTTTCTGCCTTAGCTTTTTCGAATGACTTATCTGGTGATTCATCACTATGATAGTTTCCATAGTAGCTTCCGTAGTATTTACCGTAATATTTACCATAGTATCCATTTTCTGATAAATCAACCTTATTAAAAACACTTCCTATGATTTTTACCTTTGTTTTTCTTAACTGATCCATGACATTCTGTGCAAACTTATAGCTGACCTGATTAGCTGCTATTACAAGCACAGCTCCATCACTTACTGTAGCTACGATAGCTGCATCTATAACTGAACCAAGTGGTGGTGTATCTATGATCACATAATCATATTTTTCACGCATTTCCTTGACTGTTTCCTTGTACAAAGGGCTATCAAGAAGCTCTGCCGGATTAGGTGGTACAGGACCAGCAAGTATAACATCCAGATTCTCAACATTTGTTGAATATATAACTTCATCAAGATTGCTCTGCCCTGATAAGAAATGTGTTAATCCCTTAATCCCCTTTTTAACCTTATAACGTCCAACAAGAACTGATTTTCTTAAATCACAGTCAATAAACAATACTCTTTTTCCACCATCTGCTATAGATGAAGCAAGATTCATAGTAACTGTAGATTTTCCTTCATTAGGTCCACAGCTTGTAAACATAACTACTTTAGTATCTTTTCCACTAAGGAATATATTAGTACGTAAGTTTCTATAGCTTTCTCTTACCTGATAATTATCCTGCTGGGTATTCTCTAAATTGATCTTCTGCATTATAATTCCCTCCAACCTTTCTATAATTACTTTCTCTTCTTTTTCTTCTTACTGCTTGAATGTCCATTATATTCCTCTTCTGTAAGTGGAATAAGTGAAAGGTTAGTTATTCCAAGATATCTCTCAATATCCTCAGATGACTTAATAGTATCATCAAGTAAAAACTTAACTACAAGTACGGCTATAGCAAGTACAACTCCGACAGCTGCACCAAGCACTGTATTTTTCTTTACATTAGGGCTTGATGGAGATGTTGCAACTCTACCATATTCTATAACATTAACTCCATCTATCTGCATTACCGATGTTATCTGCTTGGCAGATATATCTGCAACTGCATCTACGATTTCCTTTGCTCTTTCAGGGTCAGGATCTGTAACTGTTACCTGAAGCACTCTGGAATCTGATTCTATTTCACATTTAATCTTGGATACAAGGTCATCTGCTTCCATATCAAGGTCAAGATTTCTTATAACCTGCTCTACTACCGGAAGACTTGTTACAAGTACCTTGTAATCCTGAACAAGCTGTGTAGATGACTGAATATCACTAAGTGTTGTTGTTGAGCCATTCTGTCTGTTGATTATGTATAACTTTATTGATGACTGATACAACGGTGTGATTGCAAGCTCTGTAATAGAAAATGCTATAATTGCTACTGCGATACCAGATACTATTAATATCCATATTTTTGATAACAGCATCATTAATATCTGCATTATATCAATTTCTACTTCTTCATTATTATCCTGTCTAATATTAGTTTCCATTTCTTCTCCTATTTTTAAATTCTTACTCATAACTTCAAAATACAATTTTCTTTATTAAATTAACTGTATCTTGATTGATTATACGTACGCTAAGTTTACTTGTCAAGAATACCCAGCTTCCTATTTTTATGCCGGAATTATGAAGTATAACTTCTATCTTACCCCTAAAACATGCGCCTTAAGGTTGTTTGTGCCTCTAATCTTATGTACATATGCACTCAAAAAAGAACATGAAAATATCTGGATATCTCATCTGATATCCAGATATGCCATTAAAACTGGCAAAGCTAACGTTGCAAGCTACTAGCCGGAATCGAACCGGCGACCTACTGATTACGAATCAGTTGCTCTACCGACTGAGCCATAGTAGCATACCTTTTATATAATACTATTCATCCCATCAAATGTAAAGTCTTATAATCATATTTTTAGCCAATTTTTTTATCATATTTTTAATCATATTTTTTAATCATATTTTTATTTTTTGTTTCTCATAAAAATTTTAATTTTTTTGTTTTTTCTGTTGACAAACAATATATCACATGATAATATAATCAAGTCGCTGGGAAACAGCAACAACTAAATAAGCAGTCGTGGCGGAATTGGCATACGCGCTAGACTAAGGATCTAGTCCATATTGCTTGGGTGCGGGTTCAAGTCCCGCCGACTGCACTATATTAAAGAAGCTTATTTATAAGCTTCTTTTTTAACAAGTTAGCGGAAATGTCGGAATGGCAGACGAGCAAGATTCAGATTCTTGTGTGGGTTACCACGTGTGGGTTCAAGTCCCATTTTCCGCATCATATTTATGAACTGGCGTTACATCTTTGTCACGCCAGTTTTTTATTCTCTGCAAAAATAAAGCAGATATATATAAAACATATATCTGCCTATTTTAAACATTTTACAACAACCGCTGCTACCGCTAATCAATAACAGTTACCTTCTCTATAACCGGCTGTTCATTCTTATTAACTTTTCCGTTATCATCTACCGGCTTGACTTCTTTACATATCTTATCAACCACATCCATGCCTTCTGTCACATAACCAAAGCAAGCATACTTTCCATCAAGATATGTACTATCCTTATGAACTATAAAAAACTGTGAACTTGCACTGTTGTTACTGCTTGAACGTGCCATAGATATAGCACCCCTTGTATGTGACAGATTATTTGTCACACCATTATCTGCAAACTCACCTTTTATCTTTGTATCAGAACCGCCTGTTCCATCTCCTTTAGGATCTCCGCCCTGTATCATAAAGCCGCTTATTATTCTATGAAATGTAAGTCCATCATAAAAACCATCTTTTGCAAGATTCACGAAATTAGTAACAGTTACAGGTGCCACATCTGCATCAAGTTCAATCTTTATATCACCATAACCCTTAACTGATATAACAACATGGTGCTTTCCTGTAAGCTGGTTCTCCTGGTCATTCTGCTGTCCATCTGATGCATTGCCACTTTTACTGCTGCCACATGCATAAAGTGAAAATGTCATAACAACAGCTAATAGTATTATTGATATTCTTTTCATAACGTTCACACACTGTAGGAAACTATCTTAGATCAGCAATATTAATATTGCATAAATTCATTGATATCCCTTAAAACATCCTCAATTTCGCTTTCTCCACCATTAATAGTAAGCTGAAGCGGTCTGCTGATATCAAGACTAAACAATCCTACAAGAGATTTTCCATCCACAAAGCTATTGCCGCTTTCGACATCAAAGCTGCATGAATATCTGCTTATCTTACTAACAAACCTCTGAACTTTCTCTACTGAATCAAGTAAAATTGAAACTGTTAACATATGTATATCCTCCCATCAAGTCTTAATCCTTTTATAATAAAGCCCGACAACATCAACAACTATACTACTTTTCCTTACTAAAAACAACATAATCCGACATTTCGGGTAATATATTTCATATGATATCTATGCTTATACATTTTCAGGCATAACATATGACTCAACCATTTCCCATAATTCATCAAGACCCTGTTTTGTTTCTGAAGAAAATGGTATAAGAATATCATCTTCTCTTAATCCAAGCCCCATTCTTACCGCTTTTACATGCTTGGCAACCTGGCTTCTTTTAAGTTTATCAAGCTTCGTTGCTATAATAACCGGTCTGAATCCATTATCAACTATCCAGTCATACATCATCTTATCATTTTCTGATGGATCATGTCTTATATCAACAAGCAGAAATACCTGCTTAAGGTTAGCTGATTTTCTTAAGTATTTTTCTATCATCTTTCCCCATTTAGCCTTAACAGCCGGACTTGCATTCGCATATCCATATCCAGGAAGATCCACAAGATACATGCAGTCATTAATATTATAAAAATTAATTGTCTGTGTCTTACCTGGTTGTGAAGATGTTCTTGCATATGATTTTCTATTCATAAGCGAATTAATAAGTGACGACTTGCCAACATTTGACTTGCCTGCAAATGCGACCTCTGGATATTGTGTATCCGGTATAGCACTGGTAACTCCAATAACTATATCAAGATTAACCTTTTTTATAACCATCTGCTTTTTCTTCTCTCTTTCTTTTAAGATAGGTGCTTAATCTATGTAAAATATATCAGTTTTCCTGTAAAACAAGCGCTTCCTTTAACACCTGTTTAATATTTTCTACATACTTTATAGTAACGCCCTGTGTTATCTCTTCGTCAAGTTCTTCCACATCTGACCTGTTTTCCTCTGGCACAAGCACAACCTTCATGCCTGCCATCCTTGCAGCTAAAAGCTTCTCCTTAAGTCCTCCTATCGGAAGCACCCTGCCACGCAGTGTCACCTCACCAGTCATAGCAACATCTGCCCTAACTGGTATTTGTGTAACAGCTGAAAGCATTGCAGTTGTCATTGTAATACCTGCAGATGGTCCATCTTTTGGAACTGCACCTTCAGGTATATGAAGATGAATATTATGCTTATCATAGAATTCGCTGTCAACCTTATACTTACCATTCATAGTAAGTGACCTGACAAGAGAATAAGCAATCATAGCTGATTCCTTCATAACATCTCCCATATTTCCTGTAAGCTTAAGCTCTGAACTGCCCGCCATGACATTAACCTCTATCTCAAGAGTTTCGCCACCAACACTTGTCCATGCCAGTCCTCTGACAACACCCACCTCAGGATGCTTATTAGCCTTATCCGGCCTATACTTTTCTTTTCCAAGATATTCAAAAAGATTCTTATCTGTAACCCTTATGCATTTCTTTACTTCTGTATTTCTGCTTCCATCTGGTGTATACACACCTTCCTCATAAAGCCTGGTTACAGCCTTTCGGCATATCTTTGCTATCTGTCTTTCCAGTTCACGGACTCCCGCTTCCTTTGTATATGCATATATAATACGTTTTAACGCGCCGTCCGATATTTTAAGCATAGATGTCATAAGTCCGTTTTTAGCTATCTGCTTTTTCACAAGATGTTCCTTTGCAATATGCATTTTTTCATTCAATGTATATCCTTGAACCTCTATTATTTCCATTCTGTCAAGCAATGGTCTGCTTACGGTTGAAAGGTCATTGGCAGTTGCTATAAATAATACATCTGAAAGGTCAACTGGAAGTTCTATATAATGGTCAACAAAATGTTGATTCTGTTCACCATCAAGCACCTCAAGAAGTGCAGATGCTGTATCCGACCTGTAATCGTTGCTTATTTTATCTATCTCATCAAGAAGCATAAGTGGATTAGAGGTTTTTGCCTGCTTAAGTCCTTCTATGATTCTTCCTGGCATAGCACCTACATATGTTTTTCTATGTCCTCTTATTTCAGCTTCATCTCTTACGCCGCCAAGACATACTCTTATATATTTTTTATTAAGTGCCGCAGCAACAGAACGCGCTATTGACGTCTTACCTGTTCCCGGAGGTCCAACAAGGCATAGTATAGGTGCATCTGATACCGATGTTATATTTCTGACTGCAAGATATTCTATAATCCTGTCCTTAACATCCTTCATCCTATAGTGGTCTGCATCCAGAACAGCTCTTGCATTAATAATGTCATTGTTATCCTGTGATTTCTTATTCCATGGAAGTGCAAGACAATTCTCTATGTATGTTCTCTCAACATTAACCTCTGATGAACCTTTAGAAAGGCTCTTTAACCTTTTTACTTCTTTATGGAGCTTTGCTTTTATGTCATCACCGGCATCAAGCTCTTCTATCTGCTTATCAAGCTCTTCCGACTCAGAATATTGATCTTCACCAAGCTCCTGGTTAAGCACATTAAGCTGTTCACGTATAATATACTCTTTCTGGTTTTTATCTACTTTTTCTTTAACCTTTATAGCGAGCTCTTCTTTTATCTTATATGCATTAGTCAGTTCTATGAACATTCCCGCTATATATTCATAGATTTCTATTATATCATCCATCTCAAGAAGAGCCTGTCTGTCTGTATAATCCATAGGAAAATCCGCGCATATTTTTAGAAGCAGCTCTCTTGCATCATCAAGCTCAAGCCAGTACTTAAGCATCTCTTTGCTGCTTCTTGAATTAGCTGCACCATACTGCCTTATAAGCTCTCTCATGCCAAGAATAATAGCCCTGTTTGTAACCTCATCCGGCTTGTTTATAAACATCTCTTCTATATCTGCAGCTGCCATTAAGCAGTTACCAGAATCAGTTATTTCAACTGCATGTGCTTTGTTAAGACCTTCCACCTGAATACGCACAAGCTTATTAGGCAGCTTAATAACCTGCTTTATAACTGCAACTGTTCCTGTTTTATATATATCCCCAGGCGCAGGATTTTCTATCTGTGTATCTTTTTGTGTAAGAAGAAGTACCTTCTCATCTAAAGCAAGTGCCTCCTCTACCGCCTGTATTGATTTTTTTCTGCTTATATCAAAATGTATGACCATGTCAGGCAACACGGTCATACTTCTTAACGCAATTACTGGTAATGTAATCATATTCATAATTATTGTGCTTTCTTAACTTCATCGCCTTGTGTGCCTGATGCACTATTCATAGCGATACTTCCCTCGTTATTATTTCCTACTTTCTGCGTTCTGTATTCAATAACCGGCTTTCCTGTTCCAAGAACAGCATCCTTTGTTATAATACATCTTGCAATAGTTTCATCAGATGGAACCTCATACATAACCTCATTCATGACTGACTCAAGTATAGAACGAAGTCCTCTTGCTCCTGTCTTTCTTTCAAAGCTCTTATGGGCTATTTCCTTAACTGCATCATCTTCAAACTCAAGTTCAACCTCATCAAGGCTTAAAAGTGCCTTATACTGCTTAAGTATAGCATTCTTAGGTTCACGAAGAATACGTACAAGTGCTTCCTCATCAAGTGAATCTAATGCTACAACAACCGGAACACGTCCTACGAATTCAGGTATAAGTCCGAACTTAATAAGATCCTGTGGAAGTGCCTTATGGAACATTTCTCCAACGTCCTCTGTAGCAGTCTTTTCCTTTATCTGCGAATTAAATCCGATTGTACTCTGATCCATTCTTGATTCGATAATCTTTTCAAGTCCATCAAAAGCTCCACCACATATAAACAGTATATTAGTTGTATCTATAGGAATAAGCTCCTGCTGTGGATGCTTTCTGCCACCCTGAGGTGGAACTGATGCAACCGTTCCTTCAAGTATCTTAAGAAGTGCCTGCTGTACGCCTTCACCTGAAACATCTCTAGTTATGGAAACATTTTCTGACTTCTTAGTTATCTTATCTATCTCATCAATATATATAATTCCATATTGTGCTTTTTCTATATCATAATCAGCTGCCTGAATAAGCTTAAGAAGTATATTTTCAACATCCTCACCTACATATCCAGCTTCTGTAAGAGTTGTTGCATCAGCTATTGCAAATGGCACATTCAGAAGTCTTGCAAGATTCTGTGCAAGAAATGTCTTGCCAGAACCTGTAGGTCCTAACATAAGTATATTACTCTTCTGAAGCTCAACATCAACATCCTGTGCCGATAATATTCTTTTATAATGATTATATACAGCTACTGATAAAACCTTCTTAGCTTCATCCTGTCCTATAACATAATCATCAAGAAACTCTTTGATTTCCTTAGGCTTTAAAAGATTAATATCAAGTCCATCTACTGCCTGCTCATCTTCCGCCTCAAACTCCTCATCAAGTATATCTGAACATATTCCTATACATTCATCACATATAAATACTCCATTCTGTCCCTGGATAAGTTTTTTAACCTTATCCTGTGTCTTACCACAAAACGAGCATCTTAACTCTCCATCTTTAATCTTGCCTGCCATAATTCCTCCGGTCTGCTACATATTAACAAATAATACATAATAATATATTGCTTCGCTCTGAATATCCGTAATGCTCTTTCAGCTTATATATTCATAAACAACAAGGGACTGTGCGAAAAGCAACAGTCCCCTTTAAGTAACTATCTCTTTTCAACCACGCTGTCAATAAGACCATATGCTACAGCCTCTTTAGCTGTCATATAGTTATCACGTTCTGTATCCCGAGAGATTTCTTCTACTGATTTACCCGTGTTAGCTGCGAGTATTTCATTTAACTTGTTTCTTGTCTTTAAGATATTCTCTGCAACTATTCTGATTTCTGTTTCCTGACCTCTGGCTCCGCCTGAAGGCTGATGAATCATAATCTCAGCATTAGGAAGTGCAAGTCTCTTACCCTTAGTACCGCCAGAAAGAAGAAATGCTCCCATACTGGCTGCCATACCTATACATATTGTTGAAACATCACACTTAATATACTGCATAGTATCATATATCGCGAAACCAGCTGATACTGAACCACCTGGGCTGTTGATATAAAAATGTATATCCTTGCCTGGATCTTCTGCCTCAAGGAATAACATCTGTGCTACAACAAGGTTAGCAGAAACATCTGTTACCTCTTCACCTAAAAATATAATCCTGTCTTTAAGAAGACGTGAATAGATATCATATGATCTCTCTCCACGACTATTCTGTTCTATGACATAAGGTACAAAACTCATATTATTGCCTCCCTGTCTTATATAATATCTATTACTTCTCAACTACTGAATTTACAATAACATCAACAGCCTTCTGGATAGCAATATCTTCTCTGATCTGCTTAGATTCATATTCACCCATGAACTCTTTAATCTTTTCGATTTCCATCTTGTACTGTTCAGCCATCTTGTTAAGCTCTGCTTCGAATTCTTCATCAGAAACTTCGATATTCTCAGCCTTTACGATTGCTTCAAGAACAAGTCTTGACTGGATATTCTTAACAGCCTGTGGCTTCATATCTTCAATAATCTTTTCAGCTGTAACACCTGTGTACTGGAAGTACTGCTCAACTGATAAGCCCTGTGACTGTAATCTCTGTGCGAAGTCTTCTAACATTCTGTTAACCTGTGTATTAATCATAGCTTCTGGAATGTCCATCTTAGAAGTTTCAATAATCTTAGCGATTGCTTCATCTTCCTTCTTAGCCTTAGCTTCATTTTCCTTGCGCACTGTTATGTTCTTCTTAAGATCTTCCTTATATTCAGCAAGTGTATCAAAATCAGAAACGTCCTGAGCGAAATCATCATCAAGCTCTGGAAGAACCTTTTCCTTGATCTCCTTAACCTTAACCTTGAACATAGCTGGCTTACCCTTTAATTCCTCAGCATGGTATTCTTCTGGGAATGTTACATTGATTTCCTTCTCATCACCGATATTCATACCGATAATCTGTTCTTCAAAGTTATCAATAAATGAATGAGAACCGATTGTAAGTGGATAATCTTCACCCTTTCCACCTTCAAATGCTTCACCATCTACAAAGCCTTCAAAATCAATTGTTGTCATATCGCCATCTTTAACAGCTCTGTCTTCTACAGTAACGATTCTTGAATTCTTATCCTGAGCCTTCTTTAACTCTTCTTCAACATCTGCATCAGTAACGTCTGTATCACACTTAGCTACCTCAACACCCTTGTACTGTCCAAGTTCAACCTCTGGCTTAACAGCAACTGTTGCTTCAAAGATAAATGGCTTTCCAGCTTCAATCTGAACTACATCGATCTTAGGCTGTGAAACGATTTCTAATTCACTTTCATCTGCTGCCTTAGCATAAGCATCAGGAATGATAGCATTAGCTGCATCTTCATAGAAAATCTCTGCACCATAAAGCTTTTCTACCATCTTTCTTGGAGCCTTACCTTTTCTGAAGCCAGGAACGCTGATTTTATTCTTATTCTTATTAAAAGCTGTATTAAGACCTGCTTCGAATTCTTCAGCAGTAGTCTCGATCACAAGCTTAACCATATTCTTCTCTTCCATGTTTTCAACCTTAAAACTCATTGTTTATAAATCCTCCTTAAAATATATATGAAGTCTCTTTTTCTATCGTACAAAGTACATACTAATGGATTGTATCACATCCAGCGCTGATTTGCCAATATATTTTTTATAATTTATATTTATTTTAATATTTCGATATATGCTGCCCTCCACCTGATCTGTCAGATTGTTTTAATGTTCTCCATCATTCTCATCATAATCATTTTTGCAGAAGAAAAACTTTCTTGTCGCAAAAAGTGCACATATCGACAGCACTCCTATCGCTGTGTTAAGTGCTGAATCATGGTGTGTCACCATCTCTCTTGCTATTGCAAACATAAGCACCTCCACGACAGTTGCCGGTGTATGCTGTGATAACATCTTGATAAGCTCCACACCAACTGCCAGTGTCATAATATCTGCCACAAATTTCTCGAAGAAATCAAGCGGGGTACTATCAAACATCCCACCAAGTTCAAGCAAAAACCTCACACACATAACTACTACAACTACTACAAGTATTGCTGATATTATCCATTCAAGGATATTACATACTTTTCTGAATATACCATTCACTTTGCTTTTCATATATTTTCCTGACCTTTCTACAACATTCTTATTTTCCTTACGTTTTTAGCGCATGTACAGTAATTATTTAATCATGTTATGCAGCTGCATATCTTAAGTCAAACTATGTTAAGTATACGAAAAAAACTTTTATATAGCAACAGAACTTTTGATTAAAACAAAAAGGTGTTGTCGCACAAAATAGTGCTGCAACACCTTTTATTATCTAGTTATATCCCTTGTTAATCAAACTAATCACACTTATTACAGATTAGTATATCCCATCAGATACTTATCCACTTCTCTTGCACAGTCCCTGCCCTGACGTATAGCCTTTACAACAAGTGACTGGCCTGTGTGACAGTCGCCGGCAGCGAACACTCCAGTAACATTAGTTGCGAATCTTCCATCATCTGTCTTGATGTTAGTTCTCTGGTTTACCTCTACGCCGAATGCATCTGTAAGATACTTCTGTGTTCCAAGGAAACCTGCTGCTATAAGAACAAGCTCACAAGGAAGCTCTTTTTCTGTTCCTTCAACAGGAACCATCATTCTTCTTCCTGTTGCCTCATCTACCTTTGATTCAAGCTGGATAGTAACAACCTTGCAAAGCTTGCCCTTCTTATCCTTCTTGAATTCCTTTACAGTAGTTGTATATATTCTTGGGTCATGTCCGAATACTGCTATTGCTTCCTCCTGGCCATAATCTGTCTTGCAGACTAAAGGCCATTGTGGCCATGGATTAGTTTCAGTTCTTACATCTGGTGCCTTTGGCATCATTTCAAGCTGTGTCACTGACTTACAGCCATGTCTTATAGCTGTACCAACGCAGTCGTTACCTGTATCACCACCACCGATTACGATAACATTTTTATCCTTTGCGCTTATATACTTACCATCTGTAAGATCTGAATCAAGAAGACTCTTAGTTGTTGCTGTAAGAAAATCAACTGCAAAATATATTCCATCAGCATCTCTTCCAGGAGCATTGATATCTCTTGGATTAGAGGCACCTACCGCAAGTACAACTGCGTCATAATCATCCATTATCTTCTTAGCCTTAATATTCTGTCCGATGTTAGCTTCCGTTACAAACTCAACACCCTCATCCCTCATAACATTAAGCTTTCTGTCTATAATATGCTTTTCAAGCTTCATATTAGGTATTCCATATCTTAAAAGTCCACCTATTCTATCAGCTCTTTCATATACAGTCACAAGATGGCCCCTCTGGTTAAGCTGGTCAGCTACAGCAAGTCCTGAAGGACCTGAACCTATGACAGCTATTCTCTTTCCAGTTCTTGCCTTTGGTGGCTTAGGACCTGCAAGCCCGTTAGCATAAGCATGTTCTATGATAGCCATCTCATTTTCCTTAGTACATACAGCATCTCCGTTAAGTCCGCATGTACATGCTTTTTCGCAAAGAGCTGGACATACACGGCTTGTAAACTCTGGAAAATTACTTGTCTTATGCAACCTGTTATATGCCTGTTCCCAGTTACCTGTGTATACAAGATCATTCCATTCCGGTATAAGGTTATTAAGAGGACAACCACTTGTCATACCCTTTATAGTCATGCCTGACTGACAGAATGGCACACCACAGTCCATGCAGCGTGCACTCTGGCATCTCTGCTCTGTTTCTGAAAGTGGTGTATGAAACTCATTAAAATTCTTTATTCTTTCCTTTGGTGCAACTGCCTTAGCTTCTACACGTTCATATTCTAAAAATCCGGTTGGTTTTCCCATGATTATCTCCTTTCAAATACACATTTTCACAAATATGTACCAGCAGACTTATAAGCTGCCAATACATATCTGTTTTTGTACATTTCCATCTTACTTAGTTGCTGCGTAAAATGCTTCAATCTGAGCCTGTTCACTGCTAAGACCCTTCTCTTCCATCTGAACAATCATATTGAGCATCTTCTTATAATCATGTGGCATAATCTTCTTGAACTTAGGAAGATATTCACCAAAGTTATCCAGAACCTCTTTACCCTTCTTTGAGTTAGTGAAAGCTACATGGTCAGTAATCATCTGCTTAAGTTCAAGTACATCATACTTGTTAGTAACTGGTTCAAGTGATACAAGCTGCTTATTAACCCTCTTGTAAAGTGTTGTATCCTCATCTAAAACATATGCAACACCGCCACTCATACCAGCAGCAAAGTTCTTACCAGTTCTTCCAAGAACAACCACTCTTCCACCTGTCATATATTCACAGCCATGGTCACCTGTTCCCTCAACAACTGCTGTTGCACCTGAGTTACGTACGCAGAATCTCTCACCTGCAATACCATTGATATATGCCTTACCACTTGTTGCACCATAAAGTGCTACATTACCTATGATAATATTCTCATCTTCCTTATAAGATACTCCGGTTGGTGGATACACGATAAGCTTACCACCAGAAAGGCCTTTACCAAAGTAGTCATTGCTATCACCTACAAGTTCAAGTGTAAGTCCCTTAGGAATAAATGCTCCAAAGCTCTGTCCACCAGCGCCCGTACACTTAACTGTATATGTATCATCTGCAAGGCTTTCACCGAATCTTCTTGTTATCTCAGCACCAAGAAGAGTACCAAGTGCCCTGTCTGTATTCTTAACATCAACTTCAACACTTCTCTTCTGCTTCTTATCCATAGCATCTGAAAGCTTCTTTATAAGTATTCTTTCATCTACTGTCTTACCAAGCTCGAAATCAAACACATTCTTCTTATCATACCTGATAGAAGCTGCTTCCTTAATATAAGGATTATTAAGGATATTAGAAAGATCAACCTTTGATGCTCTTCCACTTCCATAAACGTCAGTTTTTGCTTCAAGGAAATCTGTTCTTCCCACAAGTTCATCCACCGTCTTTACTCCAAGCTTAGCCATATACTCACGAAGCTCTTCTGCGATGAATCTCATAAAGTTAACTACGTATTCCGGCTTTCCTGCGAACCTCTTTCTAAGCTCTGGATTCTGTGTTGCAATACCAACAGGGCATGTATCAAGATTACATACTCTCATCATAACACAGCCCATAGTTACAAGTGGTGCTGTTGCAAATCCGAATTCCTCAGCACCAAGCATGGCTGCTATGGCAACGTCACGTCCACTCATCAGCTTACCATCTGTTTCGATTATAACCTTATTACGAAGTCCATTCATCGTAAGTGTCTGATGTGCTTCAGCAAGTCCTAACTCCCAAGGAAGTCCTGCATTATGTATAGAGCTTCTTGGCGCTGCACCTGTACCACCATCATAGCCTGATATAAGAATAACCTGTGCACCAGCCTTTGCTACACCAGAAGCAATAGTACCAACGCCAGCTTCTGATACAAGCTTAACTGATATTCTTGCATCCTTGTTAGCATTCTTAAGGTCATATATCAGTTCTGCCAGATCCTCGATAGAATAAATGTCGTGATGAGGTGGAGGTGATATAAGTGATACACCCGGTGTTGAAAGACGTGTCTTTGCTATCCAAGGATATACCTTCTTTCCTGGAAGATGTCCACCTTCACCAGGCTTGGCGCCCTGTGCCATCTTAATCTGGATTTCCTTTGCACTTACAAGATATCTGCTCGTTACACCGAATCTTCCTGATGCAACCTGCTTGATAGCCGAACATCTGTTAAGTCCATCAGCTCCAACAGTGAGTCTGTCTTCATCCTCACCACCTTCACCTGAGTTTGACTTACCATGAAGCATATTCATTGCAATAGCCATAGTTTCATGTGCTTCCTTAGAGATAGAACCATAAGACATAGCACCAGTCTTGAATCTCTTAACGATAGAATCAACGCTTTCTACCTGATCTATATTTATTCCCTTCTTAGGGAACTTAATATCCATAAGTCCTCTTAAGTTCTTAACGCCCTCTTCTTTATTGACAAGAGCTGTATATTCCTTAAATGTATTATAATCACCTGTACGTGTTGCAAGCTGTAAAAGATGAATTGTCTGTGGATTATAAAGATGTTCTTCCTTTCCACTTCTCATTTTATGGGCACCCTCACTATCAAGAGTTGTGTCTGTTGATAACCCAAGAGGATCAAAGGCCTTTGAATGAAGTGTTTCAACATCATCCTGTATATCTTTAAGGCTTATACCCTCAACTCTTGATACAGTACCTGTGAAGTACTTATTAATAACAGCTGAATCAATACCTATCGCCTCAAATATCTTAGAACCCTGATATGACTGTATAGTTGATATACCCATCTTAGCTGCTATCTTTACGATACCACTTATGATAGCATTATTATAATCATCAACTGCTGCATAGTAATCTTTATCAAGCATATTAAGATCAATAAGTTCCTGTATGCTTTCCTGTGCAAGATATGGATTGATAGCTGATGCACCATATCCTAACAATGTAGCAAAATGATGTACATCCCTTGGCTCACCACTTTCAAGTATAACAGCCATACTTGTTCTTTTCTTAGTCTGTACAAGATAGTGCTGTACTGCACCTACAGCAAGAAGTGATGGTATAGCTACATGATTTTCATCAACACCTCTATCAGACAGGATAACAATATTAGTACCCTCTCTATGTGCTCTATCTACCTCTACAAAAAGATGGTCGATAGCCTTTTCGAGTGATGTATTCTTATAGTATGTAATAGGAATAGTTTCAACCTTAAAACCTTCAACCTTCATATTCTTTATCTTTAAAAGATCTGTGTTAGTAAGAATAGGATTGTTAATCTTTAAGTTCTTACAGTTTTCAGGCTGTTCTTCAAGTATGTTACCATCTTTACCAAGGTATACAGTTGTAGATGTTACGATCTTCTCTCTTATGGAATCTATAGGTGGATTCGTAACCTGTGCAAACAGCTGTTTAAAATAGTTAAACAGAGGCTGGTGTCTGTTAGAAAGTACAGCAAGTGGTGTATCTATACCCTTAGCACCGATAGATTCACTTCCGTTAAGTGCCATAGGAAGAATAGATGTTCTGAAATCTTCATATGTATAACCAAATGCTTTCTGTAATCTTGCTCTTTCTTCCTTAGTATGTGCTGGCACCTTTTTGTTTGGTATCTTAAGATCTTCAAGCTTTATAAGATTGTTATCAAGCCACTCACCATATGGCTGCTTAGTAGCATATTTTTCCTTAAGCTTATTATCATCTATAAGTTCACCCTTAACGGTATCCACAAGAAGCATCTTACCTGGATGAAGCCTGTCTTTTACTTCTATTCTGCTTTCATCAATAGGAAGTGCACCTACTTCTGATGAAAGAATAAGATATCCATCCTTTGTAATATAATATCTTGAAGGACGAAGACCATTTCTATCAAGAACTGCACCCATGATATCTCCATCAGAGAAAAGAATAGATGCTGGTCCATCCCAAGGCTCCATCATAGTTGAATAATACTGATAGAAATCCTTCTTCTCCTGCTCCATAGCTTTATTATTACTCCATGGCTCTGGGATTGTAATCATAACAGCCAGTGGAAGAGGCATACCATTCATAACAAAGAATTCAAGTGTGTTATCAAGCATAGCTGAATCCGAACCATTGGTGTTAACAACTGGTGTGATCTTAGACATCTCATCCTCAAGATATGGAGAAACCATTGTTTCTTCTCTTGAAAGCATTCTGTCGGCATTTCCCTTGATTGTATTAATCTCACCGTTATGAACGATAAATCTGTTTGGATGGGCACGTTCCCAGCTAGGGTTTGTGTTAGTAGAGAATCTTGAGTGTACAAGTGCTATAGCAGATTCATAGCTCTCATCTGTAAGATCCTTAAAAAATGTTCTTAACTGTCCTACAAGGAACATTCCCTTGTATACTATTGTCCTGCTTGAAAGCGAACAGACATATGTATCTTCTGCTGTCTGCTCAAATACTCTTCTTGCAACATACAGCTTTCTATCAAACTCTATGCCTTTATTCACATCCTTAGGCTTCTTTACAAAACCCTGCATAATATATGGCATACAGTCAACTGCTTTTTTACCAAGGACATTAGGAAAAGTTGGAACCTCTCTCCAGCCAAGAAACTCAAGTCCTTCCTTTTCAACTATTATCTCAAACATCTTTTTAGCACGGTTTCTTGCAAGTTCATCCTGTGGAAAGAAGAACATACCTATACCATACTCTCTTTCATTGCCAATCTTAATACCAAGTGGCTTAACTGCTTTTTCAAAAAACTTATGAGATATCTGAAGGAGAATACCTACACCATCACCAGTCTTACCTTCCGCATCCTTACCTGCTCTGTGTTCGAGATTCTCTACGATACTAAGAGCATCAGATACTGTCTGATGAGTCTTTATTCCTTTGATGCTTACAACTGCACCGATACCACAGTTATCGTGTTCGAATTGTGGGTTATAAAGTCCAGGCTGCTTTTTCTGATTTTCCATAGTCCTATCATCCTTTCATGTATAATCTGTTATCAAATCCCTGATATATTTCAATCTGCCAGCGAATTTCCAGCAGGTTATTTTGCAGTGGATTTTTTTCTGCTCATAATATACTCCTATTTTTCATCGTTGTAAATGTATTTTCATTTTGAATTGTCAGATTATTTAATTTTACCGTAATATATATATTATTGTCAGATTATTTATCTTTATATCATTGTATTTTTTCTCCAAAACCTGTGTATTTAATACAATTTCACTTGTGTTTCTAACATTTATTCTTCTTGTTAATATCTATTTTTTCTTTGTGATGATAAATTGTTTCTGAATTGTTTCTAATTTTTAACATCATTTTCCCGGATATATTTAAAGTTGTAAAAAAATAAAGTGATAAAGCCTGCTCAACTATGTTGATAGGTTTTATCACTTTATTATTTAAAGTAATTCATATGTTTTTTTGATGCAATTCTTTACTTAATTAACCATGCCAGCTTTGATGTTTATTTTATTAATCCATTTTGGCTTTAGGCTTTTCTTTATTAATTATAAAATCTACCGCTTTAGGACACACTTTGAGATTAACCTTATTGTGTTCTCCTCCAAATTCACCATCTAGTGTCCATTTTATATTATCCGGTGATTCAAATGTTATATTGTTAGTCTTAAATGAATAAATCATATCACAACTTTCAAGCCTCTGTGTCACAAAAGCATTTATCAGCTGCTGGAAATCAAGTGCATTTCTTATTTCTCTTATAAGAGTAACCTCAAACACCCCATCCTGGAAATCAACATTATCACCTATAAGTCCTTTCATACCTCCAACTGAACTTGAATTGCTCACCATGCCATATATAAAGTTATCCTCTATATCAAGCCTGCTTGAAGTTACTTTCATCTTATATGCCTTGAGGTTTAAAAGCCTCTTTGCCCCCTCTATCACATATGCCTGATGTCCGAACATATTCTTAAGATCCTGCGGTGTTTCGTACGCAACATCTGTAAATGCACCAAATGCTGCCACATAGTTAAAATACCGTCTGTCATTTATAATTCCGATATCACAAGAAAAGCTTTCTCCACTTACAACATTGTATGCAGCCCTTATCTTATCTGAAGGTATGCCAAGACTCTTAGCAAAATCATTCGTTGAACCACTTGGAATGTACCCAATAGGTACTTTTTCATCTCCATATGTTATGACTGCAGATACGACTTCGTTTAATGTGCCATCTCCTCCGCTGCATACTATAATGTCATACAGTCCTTTAGATGCTTTAATCTTTTCATATCCATCTAATGCTGCTTTCGTAGGATACACAGTAACCTCGTAATCTGCATTGGAGAATATCTGAATAATCTTCATAAGCGAATTCTTAAGCTGTGCTTTTCCCGAATTCGGGTTAAATACAAAAAGCATATTTTTCATGATATTCCTCCATTCTTATATCTCACTCTTTATCAAACCTGCACATGTAAATCCTTACATTTAAGCTCATTAAATCATCTGTCCCATTTATCGCAAAGAGAATTAATCTGATCTGTAAATTTGGCAAGATCCTTGTTAGCTCCGCCCTCATTATGCATAATAACAGTCATAAGACGTCTGCCAGCTGCAACAAGCCTGTCATATATACTTCTGTTGCGTTTATTAATGGTAGTTCTTCTGCTCTTTCTTTCTTTGTTACCCTCCGTAATCATGCAGCCTGTTACAAGATCAAAAGCGCCGCCTGTATATGGTGCATATGCATCAAAGCCATGCTCCTTCTTAAGACATTCTGTGAATTCTTCACATACACTGTCCTCTCCGTGCACAACAAACACTTTCTGTGGCTTATTCTTAAAAGCACTTACCCATCTTATAAGTTCATCTTTATCTGCATGGCCACTTGAACCTGGCAGCTGTGCAATCTCAGCCTTAACCTGTATAGGCTCACCAAAGAGCTTTATCTCATCTATTCCATCAATTATTATTCGTCCAGTTGTACCATTTGCCTGATATCCAACAAAAAGCACAGTACATTCAGCCCTCCAGAGATTATGCTTAAGGTGGTGTCTGATACGTCCAGCCTCACACATACCTGATGCCGATATAATAACCTTAGGTTTTGGGTCAAAATTAATCATCTTGGATTCTTCACTTGATACAGCATATTTAAGTCCTGGAAAAGACAGCGGATTAATGCCCTCTCTTACAAGTTCTATAGCCTCATCATCAAAGCACTGTTCAACATTCCTGCTAAAGATTTCTGTAGCCTCTATTGCAAGAGGACTATCAACATACACATCAAAATCCCGGTCGATAAGATGCTCCGCTTTTATCTTTCTTATATGATATAAAAGCTCCTGCGTTCTACCAACTGCAAATGATGGTATAACAACATTGCCACCTCTGTCAAATGTCCTTTTAAACACGCTAACGAGTTCCTTAACATAATCTGGTGTACCATTATGGCTTCTGTTACCATAGGTAGATTCCATAACAACATAATCTGCTGTATCAACCATAGCAGGATCTTTTGTTATAGGCTTGTTAATATTACCTATGTCACCAGAGAATACTATCTTCTTAGACACTTCTGACTCTTTATTTTTTTCCTTTGCCCACACCTCTATGCTTGCTGAACCAAGCAGATGCCCTACATCTTTAAACCTCACACTTACATTATCATCTATATTTATGATCTCATCGTACTTTACTCCGACAAACTGTTTCATAACCTCATATACTGCCTTCGCATCATATAAAGGTATGAACTCCTTAAGTGTTCCGTTTGAACGCTTCGCCTTTCTGTTGCGCCATTCAGCTTCAAACATCTGGATATGTGCACTATCTCTTAACATAATATCACACAACTGTACAGTTGCCTCAGTGCAATATATACTGCCTCTAAAGCCATTAACATACAAAAGTGGTATAAGCCCCGAATGGTCTATATGTGCATGTGTAAGAAGAACATAATCTACATCGGATGCCGGTATGGGCAGCTCCTGGTTCTCATATACATCGTTTCCCTGTTCCATTCCGCAATCTATCAGTATATTTTTATCACCAACACATAGGTAATGACAGCTTCCTGTAACTTCGTGATCAGCACCTAAAAAAGTAAGTTTCATATGCTTCAACTCCCTCCAGATTCATATTTTGTACACGCTTACGTATCCATCCTGTTATTGTCTGAATACTTCTATCTGTAGGCTTAGTATAACATATAATTCATAAAAAACACATTGTTATATAATAATTTATTTATTTTTTTATATTGGTCACTGCTCAGATTTCAAAATGTATATCTGAAAATGTCACATCAACGTTTCTTGATGCAAACATACCAACATATACATGCTTAGGATCAATAGCAGTAAGCTTAAAATCATACCCTCCTGTTACCTCAGGTCCATCTGCAAACTTTGCCATATATCCATCCTGTGATGAAGCAAGTATAAGATTATATTCTTTTCCTTCTTCTATCGCGGTACCTGTTGCTGGTCCATATACAAGCACACCACTTTTTCTTGCATAAGTTCCTACCGTATTCTCTTTTCTTGTAACACACAGAGGTGCTGCTGCCACATAATCGCCTAAAATGTCAGGCATGCACTTATCAATATAACAGTCATCCCTTACCATAAGTCCAAACGATACCTGGTCGTTTAAAAATATCTTATTAACTCTTACCTTCGCTCTTAATGTGAAATTCTTATTAACATCTACCTGTCTGTAATACATAGCTATTCCATCTGTAACAACTGATATCTTACCAAAATTGTTTCTGACAGCTATATGCATGTTGCCATCTTTATCTGCTTCAAGTGTAAAATTCTCCTTGCTTACATCATTTAAAACATCACCAAAAACAGTACCCTTATATTCACCATAATCTTCAAAAAGCCTGCTCTCTTCAAGCTTATCACTAAATATTACAGGCTTATAATCAGCATTTGATACAAGATACTTTTCTTTATATTCCAAAGGATTTTCAGATAAATTCACTACATTTTCAGATAGTCCTGCTATATCTGACTCTTTAATAGCTGACATAACCATATAAGCATTAACTCTTGCACCCCATATATTGGTATGTGTGTTATCTACACTAAGCCTGTTATTGGATGGCCATGCATGAAGATATATTGTATTATCAGCACCGAGCCTGTCATACATCTTGTGAGTCTTTTCAGTCATATCTATAACTGGTATGTCAAGTGTACTTCCAAGCTTTCTTACAGCTTCTGGATAATCGCCGCCTTTAAACTCCCCGACATCCTGCGTTATATGTAACAGAGTATCATCCCATTCTCCTGTAGGAGTTCTCCTTACTATAGGTGTACAAAGAATCACCTTACAGCCTGCCTCATCTGCCTTCTTGATATAATTTTCGTAGAGGGAATGTGCAAATGAGCCTTCTGTCTTATAATCTCCATTCGCATCAGTAAAGCGTGACTCCTCTGTTTTCTCATCATTATGTCCAAATCCTATGATAAGAAAATCACCTTTTTTCATGCCATCAAGCAGTTCTTTATACTGTGGCTCTGTCGTATAGCTTTTAGAACTTCTTCCAGAAAGAGCTATATTAACAACCCTCACATTATCATTAAGATACTTACCAAGCATTGTTCCATATCCATATCTTGGATAATAATACCTGTCTTTGAAACTACTAAGTGTTGAATCACCTATAACCCATAATGTACTCATAACAATCAAACCTCTTCTTTCATAAACAAGTGAGTGGCAGAATTTAGCTCGGACACTCACATTAATTATTAATAGCTTTTATTTAGATATTCATTTCTTATATGTTCTTCCATGGCTTTAACTTCTTCCTCGAATTCTCTTGCAGAATAAAGAAGACATCCGGCACCTCTTATGATAACCTGTTCAAGTCCATCGGATGTTGCAACAGTAACATTATACTTTCTTCCATTCTCATGTGCAAACTTTTCTATGTAATGATCTGCTGTTTCTGCTTCTTTAGTATATACTACATGTATATTATGGTAATCAATATACTCCTGTGCATGTCCTGCAAGTCTGTACGCATCAAACACAACTATCAGTTCACACTTTTCAATTCCCTGATAGTCACACATAATATAAAGCCGCCTGTCTCT
>ERZ507003.505-NODE-505-length-22272-cov-6.029347_pt1 | contig 22272 bp, 21 predicted proteins | sample MGYA00513166_ERZ507003 | MGnify/ENA metagenome assembly ERZ507003
TGAAAAGTCTTAGAGTCAGCCGATTGAAGCTTCTGGCATTGAACATAGTGTGCAGAACTGCCTGTAGCTTATATTTGTCGTCCGTTCGTCACCAGCTAATATTCAATTAAACAACAATATAGAATATATTTATATGGAAACAATCTTTTGATAAATATGAAACAGAATTTTAATAAATGGTACTAATTTACCATGTTATCCTATGTACTTTTTTGTGCGATATTGCTAAGATTAGCAAGTAAGACATTATATGCTAAAGCATATTGCACAAACATATGCATGAGGAGGTAAAACATGAAAGCTAACATTAGCAATGGTGCCCGCAAAGGATGGGCATGGATACTTGCAGCATTGATGGTTGTAAGTGTCATTATTCCAACTACAATATCTACCGCAAAGGCAGAGGTTGGAACAGTACAGTTCAATGGAACAGCGCAGGGCTGGCTTGAATCAGCTTACGCTGAGTGGTCTATTGACAAGGAAGCCGATGGATATACAGCATATATCAAAAAGGCTTCACAGTCAGATTCAGCATATGCAAGAATCGACAATGAACTTATAAGAAGGTACAAGAGTTACTACAGGGTAGATGCCATGGGTCTTTCGGCAGGAGACTATGTTATCAGGGTAGTACCAGTAAAGAATGGAAAAGAAGTAACAGCTAAGGCTAAGGTTACAGATGTTCTTAAGGTAAGCTCATATGACAGATCAGGCTTTGCATTTTCTTCTGAATCAAGATACAAGACAGGTTCAGGAGCATATAACGAAGATGGAACACTTAAGAGTGATTCAATCGTTCTTTATGTAACTAATGATAATGCTAAAACTGTAACAGCAGGCATTATGGAAGGAAAGGGTAAGAAGGAGTACACAGGACTCCAGACAATTATTGATGCATATACAAAGAGTGCCAGTAAGGGTGTAGAAACAAGGGCACTTGATGTAAGAGTAATAGGATGTCTTACAGATTCGGGTATGGATAAGTTTTCAAGCTCATCTGAGGGTGTGCAGATAAAAGGAGCAAGTGCTTATTCTAATATTAACATGACTTTTGAAGGAGTTGGCGAGGACGCAAGCATAAGCGGCTTTGGTTTTCTTTTAAGAAATGCAGGTAATGTAGAAATGAGAAACCTCTCAATACTTAACTTTATGGATGATGGTATCTCACTAGATACAGCTAACTGCAACGTATGGATACATAACGTAGACCTTTACTATGGCAAGGTTGGTGGGGACGCTGACCAGGCTAAAGGTGATGGATCTATAGATATAAAGGGTAATTCACAGTATATAACAGTTTCATATGTACATTTCTATGATTCAGGTAAATGTTCATTGTGTGGTATGAAGAGCGAGAGTGGTCCTAACTACATTACTTATCATCATAACTGGTTTGATCATTCAGACTCAAGACATGCCAGAGTAAGAACTATGTCAGTACATATGTATAACAATTATTATGATGGTAACGCAAAGTATGGTGTAGGTTCAACTATGGGTTCTTCTGTATATGTAGAGAACAACTACTTCAGAAACTGCAAGTATCCTATGCTTTCATCTAATCAGGGTTCTGATGCTTTAGGCGAAGGCACATTCTCAGGTGAGAACGGCGGCATCATAAAAGCTTATGGCAACGAAATAGTTGGAGCAACAGGTATCATATATGCTAATGCAGCATCAGTTACAGGTGAAGCTGCCAATGCAGCAACATTCGATGCATATCTGGCTGCTTCTGCAGGTGAAAAGGTACCATCATCATACAAGACAGTAGCTGGTGGCACAACATACGATAACTTTGATACAACTAAGGATCTTGGAGTAAAAGCAGGAAGCCTTGTAGCAGCAAAGGATGTTCCAGCACTTGTTACATCTTCTAAGGGAGCAGGAAGCCTTGGCGGTGGTGTTATTGACTGGAAGTTCAGTGATGAAGACGACACAGCTTATGCTGTAGATAAGGATTTAAAAGCAGCTGTTACGAATTATAAAAACACAGAGCTTGTGGCTGTTGGTGGAACTAATGCCAACATAGTAACTCCAGAGCCTTCTACAGATGAAACAACAAAGGCAACAGAAAAAGAAACTAAGACTACAGAAAAGGCTACTACATCTAAGGCAACAGAAAAAGAAACTAAGACTACAGAGAAGGCTACTACATCTAAAGCTACAGAAGCAACAAAGGTAACTGAGAAGGAAACTACAGGTGCAGGTTCAGATACTAAAAACAGTTATGATAAGACAAGTCTCTCATATTCAGGTGCATATACAGATTTAAGTACAAAGAAGGATTCAGATTTTAAGAATGCAAAGTATGTTTCGTCAGCATCTGATATTCTTACAGCTATAAGCAGTGCTAAGGCAGGAGATGTTATCATAGTTAAGGCTGGAACTTACAAGTTTACAGATACGATAGTTATTAATAATGCCATGAATGGAAAAAGCGGCGCTTATATAGTTGTAAAAGCAGCTGATGGTGCAGAGGTTAAGTTTGATTTCTCAGCACAGACACTTAATGGCGCAAACAGAGGTGTTGTTGTAGATGGAGATTACTGGTATTTTGAGGGAATCAACTTCTATGGAGCTGGTGATAACGGCGTGTTACTTGCTGGTAACAACAACATATTTGAAAAATGTGTATTCGAAGCAAACAGAGATTCAGGACTTCAGATATCAAGATATGACACAACAGCAGCAACTAAAGATTTATGGCCATCAAACAACCTTATAATCAACTGTACAGCATTTGATAACTGTGATTATCCAGACCAGGGTGGTACAGGTGAAAATGCAGATGGTTTTGCAGCAAAGCTTACATGCGGCGAAGGCAATGTATTTGATGGATGTATATCATATTGCAACTCTGATGATGGATGGGATCTTTTCGCTAAGTCAGCTACAGGTCCTATCGGTGTGATAACTATAAGAAACTGTGTTTCATTCGGCAATGGAACATTATCTAACGGAGTTCATTATGCTAACGGAGATATGAATGGCTTTAAGCTCGGTGGTTCAGGTGTAGGTACACCTCATGTTGTACTTAACTGTCTCTCGTTTAACAATGGGGCAACAGGATTCACTGACAACAACAATCCATCAGGTCTTACAATCATGAATGCCACAGCATGGGGCAATGGTAAGTCAGCAAAGAAGGGCAACTTCTTATGCTACAGAGCATCAAATAAGGCAGTGTACGTAGGTCTTGTTTCAGCAAATGCTATAGACTCAGATAAATTTACAGGTAATATGAGTGATTCTATATACTATAATACAGGTAAGTATTACAGATTATCAGGATTATTACCAATACCAGTTGTTAGTGGCGACAAGAAGGGTACAGTAGTTGATAATCCATCTAAAGTATCAGGAATGTTTAAAAATGCTGTTGATTTTATCAATCTTAATGGTAATGTAGACAAGCAGTTAAGAAATTCTGATGGAACTATTAATATGAAGGGACTTTACGAAACACAGGGAAGTTATTCAACACTTGGAGCACATTTTGGTATAGCTAATCAGGTTATAAGTGTTACAGGCAAGACATCTGGTGAAGTAAAGCCAACAGAGAAAACAACAAAAGCAACAGAAAAAACAACAGAAGCAACAAAGGCAACAGAAAAAACAACAGAAACAACAAAGGCAACAGAGAAAACAACAGAAGCAACAAAGGCAACAGAAAAAACAACAGAAGCAACTAAAGCTACAGAATCAAAGACAGATTCGACTGTAAGCGGTACAAAGCTTGTTCTAAATGCTAATGATGTAAATACAGGAAAGTTAAAATCAACACTTACTGTTGATGGCTTTAAGATTGTTGCCGGAAGCAAAGCAACAGTTACAGTAGATAAGAGCAGCAAGGAATATAAAGGAATAGACTTTACAAGAAGAATCAAGCTTTCTGGTAAAGGCAGTACAAGTGGAAGAGCTATTGCGTTTAAAACAGCTGGAGAAGCTAAGGTGAAGGTATATGCAACAAGCTCAAGCACAGATGAATCAAGACTTATTAAGATAGTTGATAAGAATGGAAAGGATGTTACATCTACATCAAAGATTCCAGGAAATTCACTTAAGTCAGTTTCATTCAGAGTGCCAGTTGCAGGTGAATATTATCTTATATCCGAGAATGGCGGAGTTAATATTTACTATGTTGAAGTATCTAATGGAGTTGCATACTAAGTAAGCGTTAAAAAATCTTATCATGTAGGTTAAGAAAGACTTTTTGTCTTATGACGTTTACATCATATCAGTTATAAAATATAAGCGGATGTTTGTTATTCAGACATCCGCTTTTTTGGTAAAATAATAGTATGAACAATGGGTAAAAAATAAAATAGGATATGAATAACAGTATTGAAAATAATAGTATGAAATAATAGGTTGATAAAGCAGCAGATTGCAAATATAATAAATATGAATAAGATATTTTTGGTGTAAGAAATATAAGTATATGGCCAAGTATATTCAGAAATGTATCCATAAGTATAACCAGAAATATATTTTATAGAAAAGAGGAAAGAGAACATCATGAAGATAAAGACCGTTGCTATATTAGGAGCAGGAGCTGTAGGTTCATATGTTATATGGGGACTTGCAGGCTTAAAGGATGTAAGGCTGGGGCTAATAGCACAGGGAGAACGTCAAGAAAGGCTGAGAAAAGAAGGTTGTCTTATAAACGATGAAGTATACAGACCAGAGGTGTGGACACCCGAAGAAGCGCATAATACAGGCGTTGACCTTTTGATAGTTTCGTTAAAGTATGGAGCTTTAAAAGGAGCACTTGACAACATTGCTACAGCTATTGGAGAAAACACTATAGTTATGAGTCTTATGAATGGTGTTGACAGTGAAGATATCATTGCAGACAGGATAGGCATGTCACATATTGTATATTCACTTATAAAGGTTGCCTCTCATAGAGATGGTAGGGGATATTACTTTAATCCTGATACAACAATAGGAATTATTTTTGGGGAAACAGCAGATAAGGTATCTGCATCAGACAAAATATCAGAACAGACACTTGTGAGTGACAGGATAAAGTTGATAGATGAGCTTTTTGCAGCCAGCAGGCTTAACTACAGAGTGACAGAGCATATAAAAGAAGAAATGTGGAGTAAGTTCAGACTTAATGTAAGTAATAATCTTCCACAGGCAGTACTTGGTGCAGGTGTCGGATGTTACAGGGATAGTGAACATATGAAGGCTATAAGCGATGGTTTAAGACATGAGCTTGAAACAATAGCTAAGGCAAAAGGAATAGATTTAAGTGTTATTGATAATTCATCGTCACGTGGAAGTGCAGTGCCGCCAACAGCAAGATACTCTACACTTCAGGATATAGATGCTAAAAGACATACCGAGATAGATATGTTTTCCGGTGCACTTATGCGTATGGGAGAAGAATTTGGAATACCAACGCCTTATAACGAATACACTTATCATATTATTAAGGCGATAGAAGAAAAGAATGATGGTAGGTTTGATTACGATAAGGAAAATGAAGAATTGACATATGCAAGGTGAAATTTGAAAAGAGTTACTACTGATTGAAGAATAGGAACACAAAAAGTACCTTATTAGTGGGGACTTTTAATATAAAATACGAGTGTATTATAAGGCGAAGATAAAAATGGGATTAACAGCAAGCCATATGTTTTTATAAGTTATAAGAGTGCTGATTGGAAAACTGTATTAGGGGATATTGTATATAAGTTGGTAAAAGAACATGGATTGAATGTATATTTCGATGGAGATTTTAGTGGACATAATCCATTATGGACAGATCAGTTTCCAGAGAATATGGAGTCGGGTAATTGTCGTGGAGTTGATGCGTTTATAGATGATGCATATACAAAGAGTTATGTGCAACTATGTGTAGAGAGGTTCTTGGTTATGTTAATGCTTAATGACAATGTGTATGGTGTTGGTGTTACAATAAATGATATAGTCAGCACAATAAAAGATGTATGCGGAGAGGAAGTTGTAAGCGATATTACTGCTAATACAGATAAAGGCTACTCATAATTAATATAATTAAAAATGATTTTTTGATTTTTAAAACTAAGGAGAGGGTATGAAAATGTTGATTTTCATGCACAGAAATGGAGATTAATATGAAGCGAAATAAATACAAAGATTATCTATGGTATACGGCACTTGCAGTATTTATTATATGTGTGATTGAAGGTATATTTTTCTACCATAATGTAGATAATCCGTTTCTTAAAGTAACATTAAACATACAGAATGCAATTAAAGCATATAAGATAGATCCTGATATAAAGCAGAAAGAAGCTATTGCGTATATGCAGGCAACAGGTGGTGGCATATTAAGTGGAATAATAACATATGTGTATTGTATTGCTGTTATTGTTGCACCATTCTGTACAATAGGTGCATTAACCGTTCTTATCAGAAAACCAGCCAGCTATGTCAGAGGACTGTTTAGCCAGAAAAATAAAAAGCGCGTATTGGTTATTGGTGAAGGAAAATATAAGTTTCCTCTTATAGATGCATTGACTAAAGATTGTCGTGTTACAGTGGTTGAAAGCACCATACTTTCTGATGATAAGAAGCTTAAATATATAAACAAAGGTGTAAAATTTGTGCAGAAGTATCAGGATATGCATATGGAAAGTGTAATAAAAATGCTTGATATGTGTAAATTCAGTGATGTTTTTCTGTGTGATGATAATTCAATAGAAAATATTGAATGTTTAAATGCATTTACAAAGAGCTTTGAAAAAAATATAAATGCATCTGAAAATAAAGAGTATCTGCAGATTCATCTGTGCTGCAATGACAATTCAATGGCAGAACTGATAAGACAGTATTATGATAAAATAGATACAAGAACTTTTGATCTTGACATAGTAGATGTTAATAAAATGGCTGTCAATAAAATGTATAAAGAACATCCTGTATATACAGCTAATAAGGGTGATGATTATGATGTTCATATAGGAATCATTGGATTTGGTGATTTTGGCCAGAGTGCATTAATACAAGGACTTAATATGTCGGTTTTATCAGCAGAGTCTACTATATGTATAGATGTATTTGATAAGGATATGGAATCAATAATAGGAAGTTTCATGAAGAATTTTTCAGTTGATGTCCTGAAGGGATTGAAGTTCATAAAAGAAGATATATATGAAGGTAAAAGTATTGAATATTATGAATTGAAATTTCCATTTGATACAATACCAGATCAATTTGGTATAGATGGAAAGGTATGTTTAAGATTTTTTAATACGGATGCAAGGACATTACAGTTTAACAGTATTTTTAAAAGATGTAATGACGACAAATTATTTACATATCTTATTGTGGCAATGAGTGATACACATTCAATGTCTAATACACTTATTGAATTGAAGCAGCTGTTATACAATAAGGGTGATAGCTGTATTAATATTCCTATAGTTGTCAGGGCTAAGGAAAACAATGATTTTGCTAATATTTATGGTGAGAAGAATCTATTTACAATAAACAAGAATAAAGATATTTTTTCATATGCTTCTATAACTAATCGTGATATTGTAAATGATGCAAAGATATTTAATCATAGATACAATATGTTGTATGAAATAATAAGCAGATATAAAGCAGATAAAAATATTGTTGTGGATGATAAGTTTATGTTATCTGAAGATATAGAGGAACGTCTTAAGAAAGATTCAATAGAGCTTAAAGAGAATAAGAAAATATCAGAAGAAATAGATGAGGTATGGCATAATAAGGGCATATTTGACAGGGAATCAAGTATAGCACAATCATTGCATCAGGATATTAAAAAATGGATTATTTATGAAAAACATGCATATTCTCTTACAGATAACAGAGAAGAGCTTGAAAGAATTGAACACAGAAGATGGAATATTTTCATGATAACACATGGCTTTAAATATGAGAAAGCTGAAAGAAAAGATATGTATGCTAAAACACATCCATGTATTTCAAAATGGGAAGTTTTGAAGGTAGAAAAGTCAGATACATTAGAGTATGACTTTACACCATATTACATATTAAAAGCAGACAGATGATTTAGATGAAGTCATACATTCGTAATATAAATATACGGACGACAGCATATATGAGGAAAGCAGGTGCGCATACATCAACGATGCCAGAAGCTTCAATTGGATATTTCTAAGACTTTTCATATAGGTAACGGCAGTTGTCGCTACCGTTCGATACGGGACATCCATGTCCCATATCTCACTTCCACAGACATCCGTGTCTGTGGATAGCTATGAAGTAACGGAAAAGTCTAAGAACTATCACAATTGGACTTCAAGTGCATCTTATGATTTATGCGCACCTGCTTTCCTCATATATGCTGTCTGACTTTGATTTAATTTACGAAAAATGAATGTTATGCTAAATCAGAGGAGCCGCGCAATGGACGGCGCGTCTGAGCGGTAGCGTCAGCTGACATAGTTTATATGGAAAGGCTTAGAAATATCCAATCAAAGCTTCTGGCATTGAACATAGTATGCAGGACTGCCTGTATCTTATATTTGTCGTCCGTTCGTTATCAACTAAAATTCAATCAAACTATTATTTGCAATTGTTATTGTACATTATTGTTATTTGGTGTATTATTGCCATTTATATTTCTGTTATCGTTCATATTTTTTCCGCCATTCATGTTACCTCCGCGGCCACCACCATTAAAACCGCCAGGATTGCTGCCAAAGCCGCCGGCATTGGATGCACCCATGGTTCCTGCAGATTGTGTCCAGTTTGTTAATGAAGAACCATCGCAGTAAAGAGTGTATTCAGTGTTTGTTGTAAGAGCAGATGTGCATATCCAGCCATTTGAGTAACTGTTGTTTAATGTAAAGCTTATTATTTCATTACCGCTGGAATCTTTTACTGAGTAGCTTCCTGCGTTAAAGGATACAGAGCTGAATACGTAAGCATTAACTGAATTTACAGGAGTTTCACATATACCGCCTAAAGCTACACATGTTCCACCAGTTATAGTAATATTTCCGTCAACATCAATAGAACCAGATACCTGACCTGATGAACTGCCACCTTTCACAAAAACCATACCGCCAGACTGTGTGTAGCTGCCGTTAGAATCTATACCATCTGTATCGCCAGAACCGGTTGTTACATCAACGTATCCACCAGTTATATTAATAAGAGGAGTAGATGTGCCATCTCCGGTACATGCATTAATGCCATCATCAGCTGCATATACAAAGCTTTGTCCACCACTGATGTTGATTGTTATAGCCTCAAGACCCTCGTAGGATGTTAAAACATTTATATATCCATCAGTTATATTAAGCTCTTTATCTGCATGTATTCCATCATCACCTGTAGAGATTGTGATAGTTCCACCTGATATAGATATTATACCCTTGCCATCTTCGCCGGTTTCAAGAACACCAGAATCTGAGTTGGCATGAATACCATCATCAGTTGAACTTATGTTAATGGCTGCACCAGATATATTTATCTCGCTCTCGGCTTTGATTCCCTTTGTAGAGTAAGACTTTTTAGATGAATTTCCTGAGCTGTTATTGCCAGGCATACCATTAGCAGTTCTGTTTCCACCGCCAAAGTTACCTTTCATGTCAGGATTATTGCCAGAATTGCTGCTACTGTTATTCATATCAGGAGGATTGCCCATGTTACCATTGTTCTGAGCATTGTTCATATCGGGTGGAGTTCCCACGCTGCTGTTATTCTGGTTGTCTGTATTGGCAGTTGTTGTGTATGTCATCATAGTTGCATTGGATGATGATTTAGATGATGAACCTTGATTCTGATTTGATGAATCTGGGTTGCTGGCCGATGAACCTGGGTTGCTGGCTGATGAACCTGGGTTGCTGGCCGATGAATCCGGAGTGCTGATTGAAGAACCTGGGTTGCTGGCCGAAGAACCAGAGCTGATGGTTGAAGAACCGGAGTTGTCGGCAGCTACGGCTTCACTATAATCAGAATAAGTATCTGTATATATATTCAGATTTCCATCACCTGAAACATCTACACCATATGCAGCATCTAGGCCGTCACAGGCAGCATATATATCAATATTTCCACCAGATATTATTACATTTCCTTTCTGTTTTCCTTTGGTTGAAAGACTGCTGTTTGATGTTTTGATGCCATCGCCTTTTCTGGATATAGCTATTATTTCACCAGATTCTATAGCTACCTCATCGTTTCCTTTTATAGCATTATTTATAGCATTAACCTTGATGGTAACATTTTTAATAGAAATGTCATCTTTGCTCTGGATACCGTTGTTATAGTTGCCAGTTACTGATAATGCTCCTTTTCCAACCAATTTAAGGTCACATGCTGCATAGATGGCAGCATTACCATTTTCACTGGAAGAATTGTCTGAATTGTCGTCAGCTTCAGCTCTTGCATCAACTATACAGTTATAAGTGTTTTCCTCAGATTTGATTTTTACATTATCAGCATTTTTAATATAAATAGGGGAACCGTTAGAACATGTGATGGATGTACCATTCAATACAATGGTGATTTCGGCATTATCGTCAGCATCAACTACAATCTGTCCTTCTGATAAGAGTCCGGTAACGGTATATTCGCCAGCCTGTGTTATGGTATATACGGAATCATTCTGTGTTATTGTAGAACCATCAGTTGATGTAATGCTGAATTCTCCTGTTATTTCAGTTTTGTAGTTATCGGCATCATCTGCGTGAGTTACATTGGTATCCTGGGCAGTAATGCTGGAAGTTACAGTGGTATTAGTATTTTTGTTGTTGGTTGTATAGTTTTGTGAACCACAGCCTGATGTCATAAGACACATGGCAAGAATAACTGCGGCTACGCATGATTTGTTTACTTTTTTTAAATTAATCATATATATTCATCCTCTCATTCATTATTTCTTTAGTTAATATAGATATTGTCGGATAGATATCGTTAATGCATATATCATTAATATCAATATCTATGTCAGGTGGATTCTAAAGTTAAAAGTTTTATTAGGCAGGCATAAACAATGTTTTGATCTTCTGCCCCTTACATCTTATCTATAGTGTAGGTGGGAATAGTGAAGAAAATATGATGAGAATGAGGATATTTTGTGTCCTGGAGAATGACAAAAGAAAAAGCCGAGGCAGGGTTTTTATTCCTGTATCGGCTTTATTGGCTTTATTGGTGTTATCGAGTATTTATCAGCGCTTTGATGTCTTCTTCTGGTGTGGTGATAGGTGCTATGCCATATTTTTCCACAAGAAGGTTCAGAATATTAGGAGACAAAAACGCAGGTAGAGAAGGACCAAGACGGATGTTTTTGATACCAAGGTGCAGAAGCGTCAACAAAATGCAGACTGCCTTCTGTTCGTACCATGAAAGAACGAAGGAGAGCGGAAGCTCATTTACAGTACATCCAAATGCATACGCAAGTGCCAGAGCAACCTGAATCGCCCCGTAAGCATCGTTACACTGCCCCATATCCATCAGTCGTGGCAGACCATTGATTTCTCCAAGATTAAGATCATTGAAACGGAATTTGCCACATGCCAGGGTGAGGATGATACTGTCAGAAGGAGTTTGTTTAACAAAATCTGTGTAATAGTTTCGACCCGGTTTAGCACCATCACATCCGGCAACCAGGAAGAAATGGCTGATTGCACCTGATTTTACAGCATCTACTATAGTATTTGCATGTGACAGTATAGCTGAATGACCGAATCCCGTTGTCACCTTGGTACCTCCATTGATACCTTTTAATGTCTGATTTTCTTTATAGCCACCAAGTTCAAGTGCTTTTTTGATAACTGGCGTAAAATCTTTTTTCTCATCAATATGAACAGCGCCAGGGAAAGCAACCACCTCTGTTGTAAATACTCTGTCAGCATAACTGCTTTTTGGCGGCATCAGACAGTTGGTAGTGTAAAGAATCGGAGCTGGAAGATGATCAAACTCTTTCTGCTGATTCTGCCATGCAGTTCCAAAATTTCCTTTTAAGTGTGGAAATTTTTTCAAGAGTGGATAGGCATGGGCAGGGAGCATTTCACCATGAGTATATATGTTGATTCCTTTTCCTTCTGTCTGTTCAAGTAAAAGCTGCAGGTCTTTAAGATCATGACCTGTCACGACAATAAAAGGTCCTTTTTCGATGGTAAGTGTAACATCAGTGGGCTCTGGCATTCCATAGCTGTTTGTATTTGCTTTATCAAGAAGTGCCATACACCTAAGGTTAATCTCGCCTACTTTAAGTACTGTAGGAAGCAGTGTTTCCATACTTTCTTCGTAACCAATCTTAAATAATGCTTCGCAGAAGAATCGGTTTACTTCATCATCTTCATAATTCAGAACATTTGCATGGTAAGCATAGGCGGCCATTCCACGAATACCAAAAAGAATAAGAGATTTTAAAGAGCGGATATCTTTATCGGCATTCCACATCTGCTGCATGTCGTATTCGTTTGTTTTACCACATGGCGACTGACATTTGCTGCAGTCAGGAACCAGTCGTTCTTTCTCAGCTCTGACTTTTTGTATCATATCTTCGATTGCTGCATTATCAAAACTTACATTTGTAACTGTTGTAAACAGACCTTCAATTATGACTTGTACGGTTTTTTTAGAAATAGCTGATGCACTGTCTACAGCTCTTGCAAGACCAATCAATGCACCTGTCAGCTCATCCTGTAATTTGGCTGTATCTGCATTTTTTCCACAGACACCTGCATTTCCTGTACAGCCAGTACATCCGGCTGTCTGTTCACACTGAAAACAAAACATTTTTTTATTCATTCCAGTAATCTCCTTATTAATCAATAATTTTTCCATCAATACTTATTGTTACAACCTGCCATGGTATGAATTTTCCACTATTTTGAAGTGCATTTTTTACTGCCATCTCCAGACCACCACAGCATGGAACTTCCATTCTTACGATTGTCACACTTTGAATGTTGTTATTCTGAATAATAGCAGCCAGTTTCTCACTATAATCAACCTGGTCTAATTTCGGACAACCTATTAGTGTTACCTTATTCTGAATAAAATCCTGATGAAATCCAGCATAAGCGTAAGCAGTACAATCGGCGGCTATCAGAAGTTTTGCACCATTAAAATATGGTGCACTGATAGGTGCAAGTTTGATCTGTACCGGCCAGTTCTCAAGTTGTGATATCGAATCTGCACCTGAAAATGGTTTTGCGGTCTCAGGCGTTTTTGTTCGCTGTATCTGCATGATTTTAGATCCTGGACAGCCGGTGTGAGGTGACATTGCATGGTTTTGGGCAGCTATTTTACTCTGTGCTTCTTTTACAGCATCTTCATCATATGCAGGTGCTTCTCTTTCCTCAAATGAAATAGCTCCTGTAGGACATTCTGGGAGGCAATCCCCCAATCCGTCACAAAAATGTTCTCTTACCAGCTCGGCTTTTCCGTCTATAATATCAATGGCACCTTCGTGGCAGGCAGTTGCACATGCACCACATCCGTTACATTTTTCTTTATCAATTCGTATAATTTTTCTTATCATTTTACCCTCCATTAATAGAATTTTATTTTTGTTTCTGTTAGAATCATATTATAATAAATACAACTTGTATGTTTGATTTCCAACAGGAGGTGAGATTTTGAAAAAATATTTACCTATTTTAAAAAACAGTCCTTTTTTTAAAGGTCTTACTGATAATGAGATATTATCTGTATTGCACTGTGTAGAGGCAGTAACAGTTTCTAAAGAGAAGGATTCTTATATTTTCAGAGCAGCAGATTCTACACAGGTAATGGGATTAGTATTGTCAGGTTGTGTTCTTATTATTCAGGAGGATCTCTGGGGACATCGGAATATTCTGTCTAAATGTCATGCTGGTGATTTTTTTGGAGAACCATATGCGGCAAGCCCTGGTGCTGTTCTGAACATCAGTGTGGTAGCAGATGAGGATTGTGAGATTGTTTTTTTAAATATACAGAAGCTTCTGGTTACTTGTCCAACTGCATGTGGGCATCATCAGAAGCTGATTCGCAACCTGGTCAGTGTACTGGCAAATAAGATACTGATTCTGAATGATAAGATTACACATGTTGGCAAGCGGACAACAAGGGAGAAATTATTGTCATACCTGTCAGCAGAATCTATCAGACATTCGTCCTTGTCCTTTGATATTCCTTTTGACAGGCAGCAGCTGGCAGATTATCTTTGCATTGACCGCGCAGCAATGTCTACTGAGATATCAAAGCTGCAAAAAGAAGGCTTGGAATAAAGTTCCTCTACAACGTCCTTTATAATCATCTTCGAACCCGCCATGTTTTCCAGCCATAGAGAATGCCTGGCATGGAAAACCTGCAAGACATATATCAAATTCTGGGATATCTTTTTCATCAATTTGTGTAATGTCTCCTGCAATTTCTGCTCCAGGATAATTAAGTTTATATGTTCTCTGTGCTGGTTCATCCCATTCCGATACAAATGTGGTTTCTATATCGTCTTTAAACGCATTATCAAATCCTCTACGGATACCTCCAATGCCTGCAAATAAATCTATAGATTTATGCATTCTATAATTCCTCCTCAAGTTCCATTCTATCTAGCTTATTTTCAAATATCGTTTCTTCAATAACTTGAATGCATATTTCAGGGTGTTTTTTTATTTCTTTTCCCCAAAATCTAATAACCGTCCAGTTCAAATACAGCAATTCTTTATTGACAATATCATCTCTCTCAATATTTTTGCTTATCTTATTAATCCAAAAATCCGCATTTTTCCCTTTTTCTAATTGAGGTTTAAGAACTTCCCAATCTTTACCGTGGAAAAACTCACTATCGCAAAAAATTGCAATCCGATATTTCGTTAAAACTATATCTGGACACCCTGGTAAAGCCTTATAATTTTTTCTATATCCATATCCTTTATCACGTAGTGCTTTACGCAAAATACGTTCTATTTCCGTATCTTTGGACTTTATGCTTTTCATATTTTTATGCCTTTGTTCAGGTGTCAAACGATCCATTTTAATTCCTTCTATCGCTAAATATTACCTTGTTCCAATTTTTCGAGCATTCGTTGTTTTCTTGTATATTCTTCAAAGTACTCGAGTAAGGCTCTTTCTACTGCAACTGTTTTAGTTTGCCCAGCCTTATCACAAAATTGGCTAAGTTGTTCATATATTTCTGAATCGATACATACGTTTAAGTATGTTCCATTTTTCTTTTGTCTTGCCATTTTATCTCCCTTCCGTCTAAGCTATAAACAGCTACATTATACTACTTAAAGCTACCGTTTTCAACCCATTAAGCAGAATGTATGTTTGTTTTTAGTTGTTCAAGCCCCCACTTATTCAATCAATGCATCCAGCATGACTTGAATTACTTCTTTCAACATCAATCCATCTCTTAATCCCATACGGTAATAGAATTCATTCAGATCACTGCATTTATTTGATGTTTCAGTCATGTAATCAAATAAAATTGTTCTCTGTTTGTCTGAAAGTTTTTGAAACATCTTTTGCAATTTCATTTCCAATTTTTCGTTGAATGGATCATATTGCTGTCCGTCTTTTTCTTGATAGACCTGCTCCATTCTCTCTCCGATAAGATCATTCATAAATTCTTCCATTTTTCCTGTTAATTCCATCTTTTTAATCTCCCATCAGTCTAATTTTGATTGCTTCCAGCCACACCACAATCCAGCCTGCGAGGATAGGCAAAACATACAGTATAAAGCCCATTGCAAGCATTCTGAATGCCTCTGTGCCTGTTTCCTGTCCGAATCCATACCCCAATACAGCTGTGATACAGATGATTCCCGACAGGGTATGAAATACCGTTGCAGACAGCCATGTGATGAACATAACCACCAGCTGTATGATTGTCAGGCATATACGCACCGGCAATAACAAAATTTTTATAATAATTCTTACAACTGCCATGACTGTCCGCCCCTTTCACTGTTTTAAATATCTACGGTAATTATCCAGAACAGAATCCGTAACACCATTTTTATATACTTTACGGATATCTGCGATTTTTTCATGTTTCAGCAGTTTCAGCCAGTCCAACAGGTCTTTTCTGTTGTTTGCGAAATTACAGCATCTTCCATCTGCATATTCAATCCTGTATCTCATAAGCCCCTCCTACACGTACACCATTTCAGTCAGTATCATTTCATCTACCCGGCTTCTTACATTATTTGCCTGGCGAACCCATTCCATTTGATTTCTGACTTTCAATTCTTCTGTAATGTCTTCCTGTTTCATTATCTGCTCCATAAGTAAATCTCTACGTTGTACGCATTGCTCATTTACATCTGCAAGATGCGTCCAGAGTTTTCCACTGAGTGACAAGTAAGAATACAGTCCACTCTTGTAATCTCTCAGATAGTTTCTGCGGAGACTTCCATAAAATCCAATATCACGTGTCTCTTCTGGTACTGCAATTAACGGTAAATAAATCTCTCCAACAAGGATATAATCCAGTCCATTCTCTGTATCATGAATCAATGGTGCTAATTTTTTCATATTCGATAACCTCTCTGCTTGTTTTCTCCCTGTCCTTGTGGTACGATCAAGCCGAAGCGGTGACAGGTAATTCCTGCTCCGGTTCGAGTTCAGTTGGCTCTGGTTCTATTTGGTAGGTAGGCTCCAGAGCCTTCTTTTTTTGCTTGTTTCTCCATTTCTGTGTACTGGCAGTAGCTTTCTTTCTGTTTTCCAGAATCTTTTCATACTCCTTCATAGCCTTCGGATCACCAGCCTGTGCAGCCTTTTCAATCTCTTTTGCTTTTTTCTGCTGTTTCTGATAACTCCGTTTTCGGCTTGCCCGGTCTCTTTCCCGTCTTGCCCTCTCCTTATCCAGAATTGCTTCATACTGCCTGATTGCTTCTTCATCGCCACCTTCCGCAGCTGCTTTGATTCTGGCACGTTCTTCTTTACGCTTCTGTGAACACTTCCTAGCAGCTATCCTCTGTCTTTCTCTTTTGGCTTCTGCTTTACGCTGTTCTTCTTCCTGTCGGGCTTTTCTTTCCGCCTTCAGTTCTTCTTCCGAAAAAGGAACTGCAAACTGTCCGATAAAATTGAAGTAAATATCTATCCGCTGTGTCCGATCAAGACCCTTTCCTACCGCTTCATGAACCATAATTTTATCTACAAACTCATTTAGCATTCTTGGGGTAATTTCCTCAAAGTCCTGATATTTCTTTACAAGCCGGACAAACCGATCTCCACCATCTTCCGATTTTTGATTCTGACCGAGTTCTTGTTCCAGTTCTGCCACCTTTGCTTCCAGTTCCTGTTGTTCATCGTCATATTCTTTCATCATGCGATTAAAATGCCTGTCCGGGATTTTCCCCAGTACATTTCCTTCATACAGGTTCTTTATCAAAGTATCTAACTCCTGAATCCTGTTCTTAGCTGATTCGACCTCTTTTTGTGATTCTTGCAGGAACTTTTCACTGTAAGTTTCTTTCAGCTGTCCCACCTGTTCCAGAAATTCTTTTTGATTCGTCAGAACAAATCTGGCAACTCTGCGGATAGAATCATCAACAAGCTGATCCAGTGCCGATGACGTAATAAAATGGAATGTACACTCTTTATATTTGTTTCCATATGCCGAGCATGAAAAACTACTGTCTGAATCATAGCGTTTCCCATCTTTTCTCTTTTGTGCTTCTGGGCTTCTGTAAGACATTCTGCTGCCACAGTCTGCACAATAGACAAGCCCTGATAACCTGTGTTTGTACGTGCCATTTGCCACACGCTTTGTCACTCTTTTTCTAAACTTTTGTGCCTGATTCCAAGTATCTTCATCAATAATCGCTTCATGTGTATTTTCAAAGATAATCAATTCCTCTGGTCTGGCTTTTCTTCGTTTCTTTGTTTTGAAGTTATCACAGATTGTTTTTCCAAGAATCGTATGCCCCATATATTCCCGCTTATCAAGAATCCCGCTGACTGCGGTAGCATTCCAGATATAAGGATCATGGTAACTGTGATTCCTACTCACTTCGCCTTCCTCATGCCGTTCCAGATATGCCGAAGGAATTAAGATATGCTCTTTTGTGAGAATATCTGCTACCTGTGCCGGACCATTTCCTTCGATTGCAAGCTGATATATTTTTCTTACAACTTTTGCTGCTTCTTCATCGACCAGCAAATGGTTTTTATCTTCTGGATCATGCTTATACCCATAAGGAATTGCACCACTGCATCTCTTGCCAGATTTCATTCTGGATTGAAAAATAGCTTTGATTTTCTTGCTTGTGTCCTTTGCATACCATTCATTCATGATATTCAGAAATGGTGTAAAATCATTATCCGTTGGTGTTGCACTGTCAATACTGTTGTTGATTGCAATGAAACGGACATCTTTCTCTGGAAACAGTATTTCTGTATAATATCCGACTTTCAGATAATTTCTTCCCAGTCGGCTCATATCCTTTACACAAATGGTATCAATCAGTCCTGCTTCCACATCAGCAATCATTTTCTGAAATCCAGGACGGTTAAAGGTAACTCCGCTGAATCCATCATCTGTATAGTGCCGGATATTCGTCAGTCCCTTTGCCTGTGCATATTCTTCCAGATAATTCTTCTGATTCGTGATACTGTTTGATTCCCCTTGCAGTTCATCGTCCTTTGACAATCTCTCATAGAGAGCTGTTAGCTTGTTATTTCGCTGTGCCACGCTTTCCACCTCCTTCCTGCGAAAATGTCTGCAAATACAGACAAATAAGCGTTTCTTCGCAACTTCTGTTTATGAAGCAACGTTTGTTTCTCTGTACTTTATATATTAAACCCTTCGGGTCAGTTACAACGTAGCTTGAGTGCATTTGCATTAAGTTGGGCTTCACAAAAAATCTCGTCTTGCCGCTGCCGCTTCCCCCGATAACAAGGATATTTTTATTCCTTGCATACTTCGGCTGCTTCGGGCGGCTGTTCATGGTAAGCCGTTCCGTCTGTGTCAGAAGCACGTTATTTTGAAATACCGGGTCGGTATAGGGCTTTATATCTTCGGCGTTGCCCCAACGGGCTGAACCGTATTCGATACCTTTTCGGTATTTCTTCGCGTTCTTGCCTTTGAAGTACACCATAAGCCGGATAAGGACAGCCCCCACAATACCGATAAGCAAATCCATAGGGGCAAGGCTCGGAAGCGGGGTTGCAAAGGCAGCGGAAAAGCCGTCTGCAAGGGAAAGCACCTTGCCGGAAAGGTCAGCCCCCGGCGCAAGGCGTACCGCTTGTCCGATTTTGTCAAAGAGATAGACAAAGAGCAGATAGGGGGCATTTAGGATAAGCAGCTTTTTAAGTTCCGGCTTCATAGCGATACCTCCCTGTCCTTTTTCTTCACTTTGTCCTTCTGTGCGTTCAGAGCTGCCGCCTTGTCTTTCAGAGTGGAAAGCAGCTTGCGGATAGAGGGCTTTTTATCCCTGCCTAATTTCTTTGCGGTAAATTCCCGGAACGCTTCGGTCATAACGTCAATATCCTTGCCCTTAAAAGACACAAGATAGGTCGGCGGCTTGCCGTTCTCAATCTTCTTGACGTTGTAATCAAGCCCGCTTTTCCTTGCGATAGGGTCAAAGGCTTTGATATTTTGGTCGGTAATCTCAATGTTGGAAACCTTTTCTCCCTGCTTCATAAGCTGCCGCATAGTGATTTTCCCATGCGGGGCTTTGGTTAGCTGCCCTTTGCCTTTGGCAAGCAGGGCTTTCATAGCCTTTTGCAGCACTTCGGCGGTCAGCTTAGATGTTTTGATTGCTAAAGACACGACTTTTTCATTGACTTCATCTTGCATGAAATCCCTCCTTTCATAGTTTGGTTAGGGTGGTGTGCCGCTTCGGGGCATAAAAATAAGGCGTACATTTTTCATGCCGCCTTTAGATACGCACCCGCAGCCCGTTCAAATCCGAAGCCCTCACACCGACAAGATACCAGTTGTCCCCGTACTCCATGCGGGTCGGCTTCCATTTGCCGCGTACAAACACTTCAAGGCAATCCCCACAATGCAATCCTCCGTAGTAGTCGTTAAGGTCAAAGCGAATGTCGTAACGGTCTGCCGTTTCATCAAAAATCAAAGCTCCTGTTTTCTGTGTCATATTAAAATCCTCCTGTTTTTTAATAGCCGCCGTACATATCGTGGTTGACAAGGGCGGTGTAATAGCTGTCAATGGTGTTGGGCGCGTTGAAAAGTACCGCTTTCAGATATTGCTTGATGTTACGGATTTTCGTGGTGTTCTCTTTCATGCAGTCAAAGACAAATTCAATGTGGCTGCTGTTCAGCTTCATAAACTTTGCTTTGACAAGCTCTGCCGGATAATCGTCCCCGGCGATACGAATTGTCTTTCGTTTGGTGCAGACAGTTTCAAGGATAAGGGACACAATCTCGTCCAAGCGTTCCCTGTCAATGTTGGTATGCTTGATAAAATGCTCATACTCGATATTGTCCTTGATGATTTCCTCATACACGCTGTATGCGTCTGCCGCTTCCGTTCCTTTCCGTTCCGGCTCTGCCGTTTCTTCCCTCAAAGGAGAGGGGTTAGGGGAAAGGATAGGAATGGAATGGTTACTTGATAAATCCGTATTTGATTTTTCTTTTTTTGGTAAGTCAGTCTTTTGTATATCTTTATTTAATTGCATTGGATTTTCCAACGTAGGTTTTTCCTGCGTAGGATTTTCCAATGTTGGATTTTCCAATGTAGGTAAATCCAAGTTAGGCGGCTGCTCATAGATGATGTAATCAGTTCCCCGCAAGCGTCCTTTCTCGTCGCGCTCCCTTGAACGCTGAATATATCCGGCTCTTTCAAGCTCCCGGACAGCTTCGCGGATAGCGTCGATTTTTTCCCGGTTGATATAGGACAGTCCCGCAAGGGTATAGTCCCAATCCTCCGGCAAGGACAGCATTTGCGATAACAGCCCTTTTGCCTTTAGGGAAAGTTCTTTGTTGCGTAAATGGTGGTTGCTCATAACCGTATATCCTGTGTTTCTCTCCACGCGGAAAACTGCCATAGCTTCATCAACTCCTTTGCTGCATATTTGTTACGCGGTAGAACAGCGATTTTAAGGGTTTAGGTATCAATCCCTTACCCTGTGAAAACCGTACCCGCAAAGCCTTGTGTAGCAAGACTCTTTTTGCCCCTACTGCGTAACATGAGGGTAAAAAAATAGCGGCGTTCCTTGTTTCCCGGTTGGGATAAGGTAACGCCGCCAGTGCGGTGCTATATGAAATTGTGTGATTGCCGACGTGCCGCGCCGCCAGTGCGTCGCGTTTGTATTGGGTTGTTTCATGCTCGCAAGATGTTCCGACATATCAAGGCGCAATCCGTTAAAAGTAGTAAATTGGTAGTAAAATCAATCTGAAATCCTGCGAATGTGCTTGTATTTCAAGGGTTTTTCGGGATAATCAAAATTTTTATATCAAAAATTGTTGGATTTTATGGATGAAGGTGCAATGGTATCATCTAATGTATCAGTAATAGGAAAATCGGGAGTTAAGCATGAGTTTGATGTATACTATGAATTTCAGCATTTGAATATGAGACATCGTATTGCTATAGAATGCAAAGATTGGAATACTCCTGTAAGTAAAGGTGAGGTGGGAGAGTTTTTGTCAAAATTAAATGATTTGAATAATATTTCGGGGATGATGGTGGCTAAATCAGGTTATCAAGAAGGCGCAAAACAATTTGCAGAATCCAATGGCATTCATTTAATGGAAACAAAAGACTTACCTTCTTTAGGAGAAATAGTTGCTGGTGTAATTAAAGAGGCATTTCTTCCAGATGAAGCCACTCAAGGGGCTCCTTTCTGGACATTAATGGAAATACAATCAGGTGAAATAACAGGAACCTATTTTTCTTTGCCAGAAGGAAAGCCGATAGTACCATTCTTCTATTCTAAAGTAATTGCAGAAAAAATGAGGGAAAAATTACTAGATGCAGAAAATTGGGTGGTTAGAGGGGTATCTCAGTATCAATTAAAAGGATTTGTAGCTCAAATGGAAGTTTTGGGTGTTGAAGCAGCGGTGTTTTATGTGCCATATTGGAAAGAAGGAGAAACAGATGTGCCAATGGTTATCATACCGAAAGAAAAATTAAAAGAAGAGTATATATATTAATACCTATTTTACAACTTTTGATAGCCAAAATATGAGGGTTTATAAGAAGATACAGAAACTATAAGAAAAATGAAAATTGTAAAGAACTTTCAAATACAAGGAAATGTGACGATTTAAGGAGATATAAGAACATGATAAAAATATTATTTGTTTGCCACGGCAGGATTTACCGGGCATGATGAAAAGTCTCAAATCGTCTCATAAGCCCCGTT
>ERZ507003.512-NODE-512-length-21884-cov-8.254386_pt1 | contig 21884 bp, 18 predicted proteins | sample MGYA00513166_ERZ507003 | MGnify/ENA metagenome assembly ERZ507003
CCTGCACCAGCAGCGGCGAAAGACCCATGGAGGGCTCGTCCAGCATCAGCATGGAAGCGTTGCTCATGAGCGCACGTCCCATGGCCAGCATCTGCTGCTCGCCGCCGGACATGGTGCCCGCCAGCTGCTTGCGGCGCTCCTTCAGGCGGGGGAACAGGGTGAACACCTTTTCCTTGTTGGCGGCAATGGTGGAAGCGGGCTGGGTGTAGGCGCCCATATCAAGGTTCTCGTCCACCGTCATGTGCAGGAACACATGGCGCCCCTCCGGCACCTGTGCAAGGCCGCTTTCCACGATCTTGTGGGCGCGCACGCCTTTGATGCTTTTGCCCTTGTACAGCACATCGCCGGTGCGGGGCTTCAAAAGGCCGGAAATGGTTTTCAGGGTGGTGGATTTGCCCGCGCCGTTGGCACCGATCAGGGTGACGATCTCGCCCGCATTGACGGTGAAAGAGATATCCTTTACGGCATGGATGTTGCCGTAGTAGACGTTGATGCCGTCTACCTTCAGTAATGTATCAGCCATGGCTCAGCCCTCCTTTTTGCCCAGATAGGCCTCGATGACCTGCGGGTTATCGCGGATCTCGTCCGGGGTGCCCTTGGCGATGATGCGGCCAAAGTTCAGCACCGCAATGCCTTCGCAGATGCCCATGACAAGGCTCATGTCGTGCTCGATGAGCAGCACGGCAATGTTGAACTCGTCGCGGATGCGGCGGATGGTCTCGGTCAGCTCAGCAGTCTCGGAGGGGTTCATACCGGCGGCAGGCTCGTCCAGCAGCAGAAGCTTCGGGCCGGTAGCCAGTGCGCGCATGATCTCCAACCGGCGCTGTGCGCCGTAGGGCAGGCTGCCGGCCTGTGTATTGGCAAGGTCTGCCATGTGGAAGATGTCCAGCAGTTCCAGCGCACGCTCGGTGCACTTTTTTTCCTCTTTCCAGTAGTTCGGCATCCGCAGCAGGGAGGACGCCAGATTATACTTCATGGACTCGTGCAGACCCACCTTGATGTTATCGATGACGCTCAGCTCCTTGAACAGACGGATGTTCTGGAAGGTGCGCGCCACGCCCATGCGGTTGACCTGATAGGTCTTTTTCCCGGCGGTGGGCATCCCGTCGATCAGGATGGAGCCGCGGGTGGGCTGGTAGACGTTGGTGAGCAGGTTGAACACGGTGGTCTTGCCTGCGCCGTTGGGGCCGATCAGGCCGGCGATCTCGTTGCGGCCGATCATCAGGTTAAAGTTGTCCACGGCGGTCAGACCGCCGAAGTCGATACCCAGCTCACGCACGTCCAGAATGGGCTTTTTGTCCTTGTCGCGGTCGGTCAGAAAACCGCCGGAGGGCACACTGTGCAGTCTGGTCTTGAACTCACTCATGGTCAGCGGCCTCCTTTTTGGTATGTTTGCGGAACAGTTCGCCGTTCATGGTCTTTTCCACGATGCGGCTCAGGGAGAAATCGTAGCTGCCCAGCAGTCCGCCCGGGCGGAAGATCATCATCAGCACCAGCACCAGCGAGTAGACCACCATGCGGTAGCTCTCAAAGCTACGGGTGGCTTCGGGCAGGATGGTCAGCACGGTAGCGGACAGGATGGAGCCCAGCATGGAGCCCATGCCGCCCAGCACCACCATGACCAGAATTTCGATGGACTTCATAAAGCCGAAGGTGGAGGGATCCAGCACGCCCAGATAGCAGGCGTACAGGCCGCCCGCCAAGCCTGCAAAAGCGGCGGAGAAGGCAAAGGCCATCACCTTATAGTAGGTGGTCTGGATGCCGCAGCTTTCGGCGGCGATCTCGTTGTCGCGGATGGCCAGCACGGCACGGCCGTGGCGGCTCTTCATCATGGCGTGAATGAGGAAGCAGGTGATGACCACGCACAGGAACACGTTCCAGTAGTTGGAGTATTTGGGGATGTTCTTCAGGCCCTTTGCGCCGTAGAACAGCTTGAAGCCCAGCACATCATCAATGTTGTTCAAGGTGATGCGGATGATCTCGCCAAAGCCCAGCGTCAGGATGGCCAGATAGTCGCCGGTCAGGCGCAGGGCGGGGATGCCGATGAGCACCCCGAACAGCCCGGCCATGATCCATGCCAGCGCCAGACCGATAACAAAGGCAACGCCCTTAGGCAGGTTGGAATACTTCGTAAACAGCGCGCAGGTGTAAGCACCCACGGCCATAAAACCGGCGTGACCCAGCGGCAGCTGCCCCAGATAACCGGTGGCAACGTTCAGCGAGACAGCCAGAATAATGTTGATGCCCACGGTCAGCAGCACCTTGTTCTGGTAGGTGGACAGCACATTCTGGGTGAGGAAGGAAAGCCCCACGAACAGCAGCGCCACCAGCACGGCGTTCATCAGGTAGCGCACGGGCATTTTGATGGTTTTACGGTTGGTTTTCATCGTTATGCCCCCTTACACCTTTTCCTGCACCTTGCGGCCAAGGAAGCCCGTGGGCTTGACCAGCAGCACGATGATCAGAATTGCAAACGTAACAGCGTCCTTCCAGGCGGAAAGGCCGATGGCGGAAACAAAGCACTCGCACAGGCCGATAGCAATGCCGCCGATCATAGCACCCGGAATAGAACCGATGCCGCCCAGCACGGCGGCAACGAAGGCTTTCAGACCCAGCATGGAGCCCATGGTGGGGGTAGCCTGCGGGTAGGAGCAGCAGTACAGCACGCTGCCGATGCCCGCCAGCGCCGAGCCAACGGCAAAGGTAAAGGAGATGGTGCTGTTGACGTTGATGCCCATCAGGCGGGCAGCATCCATATCCTCCGAGACGGCGCGCATGGCCTTGCCAAGCTTAGTCTTTTGCACCAGAAAGGTGAGCACCAGCATGGACAGCACGGTGACCACCAGCGTGATAATGGAGGTAAGGCCCAGCGGCACCTTGCCCAGACGGAAGGTCTGGTTGGTGTAGTAGGCGGGGATCACCTTTGCACCCGAGCCGAGGATCAGTTCTGCCGTGTACTCCAGAAAGAAGGAGACACCAATGGCGGTGATCAGCAGCGAGATGCGGGGTGCGCTGCGCAGGGGGGTATAGGCGATCTTTTCGATCACCACGCCCAGCAGCGTACAGGTGATGATGGTGGCGCACACAGCGGTGACCGGGCCGAGACCCAGCTGGTTCATGACGAACCACGACATGTATGCGCCCACCATGATGACATCGCCGTGGGCAAAGTTCAGCAGCAGGATGATGCCGTACACCATGCTGTAGCCCAGTGCGATCAGTGCATAGATGCTGCCAAGGGACAAGCCGTTGATCAGCTGGCTAAAGAACACTGTCATGGTTGGATACTTCCTTTCTTTGCGGCGTTTACACTTTTTGATATAAAAAACGGAGAACGCCTGACCAGAAAAAAGCTGTTCCGGCGTTCTCCAGAAAATCATGGGGTTTGCTCTGTGCGGGCGGCTCCATCACCGGTGGATGGAACGGCGCAGATCAGAACATTTCCTTCAGCACGGGGGTTGCGCCGTCGAAGCACAGGATAGCGGTCTGCTTGACGGGGTTGTGGTGCTCGTCGAAGGTAAAGGTGCCGGTGATGCCATCGATGGTGCCGCCGGCAATGGCGTCGATGACGGCCTGCTTGTACTCGTCAGAGCCGGCCTCGAGGCCCTGCTCCTCAGCTGCCTTGATGCCGTACACAACGGTCATGGCTGCATCGTAGCCCAGAGGTGCAAAGCCGTTGGGGTACTCCTCGCCGTACTCGGCCTTATAGGCGTTCTCAAAGTCGGGGTTGGAGCCCTTTGCGTAGTTGGCGCAGAAGTAAGCATCCTTCAGCTGGTCGGCAGTAGCGTAGCCCTCCAGACCATCCCAGCCGTCGCCGCCCAGGAAGGGAACGGTCAAACCAACGCTCTCGGCCTGCGCAAGGATCTGACCAATTTCCTGATAGTAGTTGGGGCAGAACACTACCTCGGGACCCTTGCCCAGAATGGTGGTCAGCTGGGTCTTGTAGTCCACATCGCCCTCGGAGTAGGTCTCCTGATCAACAACGGTGCCGCCCAGGCTCTCGAACTCGGTCACGAAGTTCTCGGCCAGACCTTCGTTGTAGTCAGCGCCCTTCTGGAAGATAACGGCTGCCTTGGTGTAGCCCAGCTTCTTGTAAGCGTAGTCAGCCATCTTGATGCCCTGGAACGGGTCGGTGAAGGTTGCACGGAACACGTTGGCGTTCACGGTGTCGGTCTCGGCATCGTAGGTGACAGCCTCGGCAGTAGCGGAAGCGGTGACCATGGGCATATTGTAATCGGCGCTCTCAGCGGCGACAGCCAGCGTCGGGGTGGTGGTAACATCGCCCACCAAAGCGGTGATGCCCTGATCCACCATCTTGGTAAAGCAGGTGACAGCCTGCGTAGCATCGCCCTGCTCGTCCATGGTGATGATCTCCAGCTGCTTGCCGTTGACACCGCCATCGGCATTGACCTGCTTCATGTACAGGCTTGCGCCGTTGATAACAGCCAGACCGTAAACGGAGGCATCGCCGGTCATGGGGCCCAGAACACCCACCTTGATGGTGCTGCCGGAAGCAGCAGCGGAACCAGCGGTAGAACCGGCAGCAGAAGAAGCGGCCGTGCTTGCGGAAGAACCGCCGCAGGCAGTCAGGGCGCTTGCTGCGGCAACAACACCGGCAGCAGCCATGAACTGACGACGAGTGATCATCTTTTTCATAAAAATCTCCTCCTTCGGAGTGTTCTATAAAGTAAATTGATAAAAACGGAAGCAAGGCCCTTCCCCTCTAAAGTGGCCTTGCTTCTGCTCTTGTCTGTTATTATAGCTATCTGGGGTCAAATCCGCAATTCACAAACCGTCCATACTTTTGGGCGCATTTTCTCGGCTTTGTTGATACTTTATACAAAAATTAAAGCGCGATTTTGTGCACTATTTCAAATTGTTCATTTTGTTTATCTGTGACGTGAAATGGATTCACGGGTTGCAAAATGGTTACAGGGTCTCCATCTCGGCGTCGGCGGCAAATTCGGCCTCGGCGCGGACTTCGGCGGCCTGTCCCTCAGCCTCGGCAACAGCCAACGGCTCTGCCAGTGCCTTGCGGATGGCGGTGACGTAGAACACCATGGAAAGCGCCGTACCGATGCACCAGCCCACAGGCCATGCCATCCAGATGCCGGTGGAGCCCAGCGCGGTGGCGCTGAGCACGGCGGCAATGCCCACGCGCAAAATCAGGTCGGTGAAGGTGGCGATCATGAACCGCACCATCAGGCCGCAGCCGCGCAGGATGCCGTCTGCCACCAGCTTGACCGACACCACAAAGTAGAAGGGAGAGAGGATGCGCAAAAACAGCATACCGGTGTCAATGGCAGGGCCCTGCGGGTCGTTCATGAACAGCAGTAGCAAAAAGCGGCCAAAGAAGAAGTACAGCACCACCAGCGGCACGCACAGCAGCCACACCAGATTGCGGCCTGCGCCAAAGCCCTCCTTCACGCGGTCCATCTTGCCTGCACCCATGTTCTGGGAGGTGTAGTTGGAGATGCCGTTGCCCAAGGTGGTAAAGGAGGTGATGACCATGTTGTTCAGCTTGACGGCGGCAGAGTAGCCTGCAATGACGCTGGCGCCAAAGGTGTTGATGATGCTCTGCAGGATGATGTTGCCCACCGAGACAAAGCTCTGCTGCAGGATGCTGGGCACAGCCACCACGGCCACCTTGCCCAGCATATTCCACGAGAACAGCTGCACATGACCCTCGGTGTGGAAAGCGCGGATGCGGCGGAACACCACCACCATGGCCAGCACGCAGCTGACACCCTGACACAGGAAGGTAGCCCATGCTACACCGGCAATGCCCATCTTGAAACCTGCCACAAACAGGATGTCCACGCCGATGTTGGACAAAGAAGAGACTGCAAGGAAGTAGAAGGGGGTCTTGCTGTCGCCAAGGGCAGAGAAGATGCCGGTGGCAATGTTGTAGAAGAACATGAAGGGCAGGCCCAGAACGTAGATGTCCAGATACAGCGCAGAGTCCGCAAGGATCTCCTCCGGGGTGTTGATGAGTTCTAGCAGGGCGTCGCAGCCCAGCAGACCAATGCCCATCAGCACGGCGCACAGCACGGCAGAGCCGATGAGGGAGGTGTAGACCGAGGTCTTCATCTCGCGGTATTCCTTTGCGCCAAAGTAGCGGGACACGATGACCGAGCAGCCAATGTTGCAGCCAAAGGCAAAGGCGATGAAGATCAGGGTGATCTCGTAGCTGTTGCCCACCGCAGCCAGTGCGTTCTCACCGATGAACTTGCCTGCTACCAGACTATCCGCGATGTTGTACAACTGCTGGAAAATGATGCTGCCGAACATGGGCAGACAGAATTGCCACAATACCTGTGACGGCTTGCCCACCGTCAGATCCTTATTCATTGCAAAAATCCTCCTCTATAACGACTATAAATGGGAAAACAGCGAAAACGCCGCAACCAGTATAGAACCGAATCACCAAAAAGTAAAGAAAATTTTTGGCATATCTGCCATATAAAAAACACATGGTAAGCATAACGTATCCCCGCTGCCGCAAGAGGGCAGACTGTAAACGGGTTTTCCACGGCGGTTTGCGTTCCCGTTAAAAATTTAGGTCTGCAAACATACGCACCGGCTCTTGCGCCGGGGTGCAAAGCGTGGTAGGATATTGGCGGTTAGTTATATATAACTATCTAAATAGAGCAGTTCCCCGTCTGCCCGCCCGGGCAGTACGGGAGAGAAAATGATATTCAGGAGGGTTTCAAGATGAATTATCTGGAAATTGAATCTGTTGTAGGCCGCGAGATTTTAGACTCCCGCGGCAACCCCACCGTAGAAGCCGAGATCACGCTGGCGGACGGCACTGTGGCACGCGGCTGCGCCCCTTCCGGTGCATCCACCGGCGAGTTTGAGGCGCTGGAGCTGCGAGACGGCGACAAGAGCCGCTATCTGGGCAAGGGCGTGACCAAGGCGGTGGAAAACATCAACACGGTCATTGCGGACGCAGTGGTGGGCATGGATGCTTCCGACATTTACGCCATCGACGCCGCCATGATCAAAGCCGACGGCACCAAGGATAAGTCCAATCTGGGCGCAAACGCCATTCTGGCGGTGTCCATTGCAGCCTGCCGCGCAGCAGCCGCTTCGCTGGAAATGCCGCTGTACCGTTTTCTTGGCGGCGTAAACGGCAACCGCCTGCCCGTGCCCATGATGAACATCCTGAACGGCGGCGCACACGCCACCAACACCGTGGACACGCAGGAGTTCATGATCATGCCGGTGGGTGCCTCCTCCTTTAAGGAAGCGCTGCGCTGGTGCGCCGAGGTGTTCCATGCACTGGCTGGCATCCTGAAGTCCAAGGGGCTGGCTACCTCTGTGGGCGACGAGGGCGGCTTCGCACCCAACCTTTCCAGCGACGAGGGGACCATCGAGACCATTCTGGCTGCCATCGAAAAGGCGGGATATCTGCCGGGCAAGGACTTTATGCTGGCAATGGACGCCGCCGCCTCCGAGTGGAAGAGCCCCAAGGGCAAGGGCTTCTACAAGCTGCCCAAGGCGGGCACCGAGTTCACCTCTGCCGAGCTGATCGCACACTGGAAGAGCCTTGTGGAGAAGTACCCCATCATCTCCATCGAGGACGGTCTGGACGAAGAGGACTGGGAGGGCTGGCAGCAGATGACCCGCGAGCTGGGCGGCAAGGTACAGCTGGTGGGCGACGACCTGTTTGTGACCAACACCGAGCGTCTGGCAAAGGGCATCCAGCTGGGTGCGGGCAACGCTATCCTGATCAAACTGAACCAGATCGGCTCTGTCTCCGAGACCTTGGAAGCCATCAAGATGGCGCACAAGGCCGGCTACAACGCCATCAGCTCCCACCGCTCCGGCGAGACCGAGGACACTACCATTGCGGACCTGGCGGTGGCGCTGAACACCTGCCAGATCAAGACCGGTGCACCCAGCCGCACCGAGCGTGTGGCAAAGTACAACCAGCTGCTGCGCATTGAGGAGCAGCTGGGCGAAAGCGCCGTCTACCCCGGCATGGAAGCGTTTTAAGTAAGACGATTCGGAATGCCCTCCGCGCTGCTATGGGCATTTTCAGCGGAAATAGTATTTTTGATTTGTTGCTCAGAAACGCCTGCGGGCGTTTCTGAGCAACTTTTTCACGGGAAGGGGTCGTAAAGGCAGACGGCAGCTGCAATACTCCCAATATTTACCACCACGGCATTTGCAATCCTGCGGCGGACTGGTTCGTATATAAGGCAGACCGGCACCCGGCAGCAGTCGGGACGGAATGAAACGAAAGGAGCAAACCTTCCATGTTTCAAGGCCTTGGGCCGCTGCTCAACCTTTTGGGCGGCGGCAGCTTGACTAAGCTGCTTCTGTTTTTACTGAAGGGGCTGTTCGGCTGAAAACAGACGGTCTGAAAGGAGAATACCATGCTGATCGTATTGGAGCATCTGCTGGGTCGGATCAACCTGCCCGGTATGTGGTGGATCATCGCAGAGCGCTGGCTGTGAGGTGACGCCCCGCAAAGCCGCTGCACTTTTTGTGCGGCGGCTTTTTTGCGTTGCCTTACCTGCCTTTCCATTGGCAAAACTGGCAAAAAATGCTTGCATCTAGGCGGTTTTGATGATAAAATCAAAATGTTATAGTACGCCCAAAAGCGGGGTGTACAGGAAGGTGAAGTTTGAAATTGCGGTAACAGGGGGTACCGCGTGCTGCGGCGCGCGGAGAAAAAGGCAGGAAAGGTAAAATGGAAACAGACGAGACAATAAAAAAAGGATTTCTGCGGCTGGAACGCTATGCACAGAATATACCGGGCGGCTTCCACTGTTGTGCGGATGACCCGGAAAAAGGCTATCCCTTTATTTATATCAGCGACCGCTTTCTGGAGATACTGGGCTGGGGGCGGGCAGAGTTTGCGGCAAGGTTCGATAACCGCTACACCGCGCTGGTGCACCCGGATGATCTGGCGACCGGGCTGCGCTACCGGAACGCGGAAAACAGCGCGACTTACGCCAAGAATGGTGACAGCATCTTCCGGCTTCTGGGCAAAAACGGCTACCGCTGGGTCACCAACGCTGCCAATCAGGTGGAATGGTACGGCAAAGGCTATATCGTGGGCACGATCACGGATATCACCCCCTATATGGAACTGCGGGAAAAGCTGGAACAGCAGAACCGTACCCAGCGGGAGGCGCTGGAAACCGCCAACCATAATCTGTTGCGGATGATGCAGCAGATGGAGGAGCAGAAGGCGCAGTTTGCCCAGACCGCTGCCCGGAGCATGGAAAAAGAAAAGCGCTACCGGCATCGGCTGAACCACGACGCCCTGACCGGCACCTACAACCGCCGCTTTTACGAGGAAGTGGTGCGCAATAACATCGGCCCGGCGGGCATTGCCCTGATGGATATCGACGATTTCAAGATCTGCAACGATACCTACGGCCACCACGCCGGAGATCTGGCACTGGAAACCGTTGCAAAGGCCATCCGCAGCTGCATCCGGGAAACAGATCTGCTGATCCGCTACGGCGGCGACGAGTTTTTGCTGGTGCTGCCCGGCATCCCGGCGGATTATTTCAAGGTAAAGCTGGAGCAGATCCGCACCGCCGTGCAGCAAACGGTGGTGCCGGGCTACCCTCACTTCCGGTTGTCGCTGAGCATCGGCGGCGCGATGCAGACCCTTGCCGACCCTATGGAGAACGTGGTGCGCCGGGCAGATCTTATAATGTATCAGGCCAAAAACCGCAAGGACGCCGTGGCGGTGGACACACAGGACAGTCGGTTGGCGGCCCAGAAGGATGTCTTAGGGGAAAAGCCCGTGATCCTGCTGGTGGACGATTCCATGATGAACCGCATGATGCTTGCCGGCATTCTGGGCGATGACTACCGCATTCTGGAAGCCGGGAACGGCAAGCAGTGTCTGGAGCTGCTGCGGGCAAACGCCGGGCAGATCTCGCTGGTGCTGCTGGATATCAATATGCCGGTCATGGACGGCTTTGAGGTGCTGCGCACCATGAACACCAACCACACCATCGAGGACGTGCCGGTGATCATGATCTCCAGTGACGACTCGGAGGAAGCCATCCGCAAGGCCTACGAGCTGGGTGCCAGCGACTATGTCAACCGCCCCTTTGACGCAAAGATTGTCTATCGCCGGGTGTCCAACACCATCAAGCTGTACGCCAAGCAGCGGCGGCTGGTGCAGATGGTGTCCGACCAGATCCGCGCGCGGGAAAAGAACACCGATGTGCTGGTGGGTGTGCTGAGCCAGATCGTGGAGTTCCGCAACGGCGAGTCCGGCTCTCATGTACGGCACATCCGCATCATCACCGAGACGCTGCTGCACCGGCTGATGGAACTGACCAGCCGCTACGACCTGACCCCCGAACAGCAGGATAACATCCCGCTGGCGTCGGCGCTGCACGATATCGGCAAGATCGGCATTGACGAAGCCATCCTGAATAAGCCCGGCAAGCTGACCGCAGAGGAATTTGCGGTGATCAAGACCCACAGTATGCTGGGCGCAGAGATGCTGCAAAAGACCGAAAGCTTTGCAGACCAGCCGCTTTTGCAGACCGCCTACGAGATCGCCCGCTGGCACCACGAGCGCTGGGACGGCAGGGGTTACCCGGACGGACTGAAAGGGGACGATATCCCCATCAGCGCGCAGCTGGTCTCCATGGCAGATGTGTATGACGCGCTGACCAGCGAGCGGTGCTACAAAAAGGCTTTCCCGCACGAGACCGCCGTCCAGATGATCACAGACGGCGCGTGCGGGGCGTTCAACCCGCTGCTGACACAGTGCCTGCTGGATGTGCAGGGAGAACTGAAACAGGAAATTTTACAATGGTAATGTGAGGACAATTACGCGTGACAGAACAGCGATCCAACCATAAAATACCTCGCCGCACCTTTTTAAAGGTGTGCGCGGCTGCTGCTGCAGCCGGGCTGACCGCTTGCGGCAAAACGCAGGCGGCGGCAGCGCTGCCTGAGCTTACGGTGGGCAGCGATAACTACCCGCCGTTTATCTACATGAACAATGACAGCACGCCCACCGGCATTGATGTGGACATTGCCACCGAGGCCTTTGCCCGCATGGGGTATGCGGTGCGGCTGGAGATCATTGACTGGGAGCAGAAAACAAACCTTGTGGAAAGCGGTGCCATTGACTGCATCTGGAGCTGCTTTTCCATGGATGGGCGGGAGCAGCTGTACCGCTGGGCAGGGCCGTATATGGTCAGCCGTCAGGTGGTGGCGGTCAATGCCGACAGCGGCATTGAAACGCTTGCCGACCTTGCGGGCAAGACCATGATGGTGCAAAGCACCACCAAGCCGGAGGAAATTTTCCTCGCCGGCACCGACCCCCGCATCCCGCAGTTTGGTGAACTGCTGAGCGCCGAGGACCGCAGCGTGCAGTACGCCATGCTGAACTGCGGCTATGTGGACGCCATTGCCGCCCACGAGACCGCCATTTTGCAGTATATGCAGGACTGCAATGCCAATTTCCGCATTCTGGAGGAGCCGCTGCTGGTCACCGGCATCGGCGTGGCCTTTGCACTGAACGACACCCGCGGGCTGGACGAAAAGCTGGCTGAGACCTTTGCCGCCATGCGCGCCGACGGCACGCTGAAGCAGATCGTAGGCAAATATCTGCCGGACCCGGAAAAGTATCTGGAGGTGGACGCCCTTGAACCGTAACAAGAAACCGTTCCCCTCTGGGATGCGGGTGGCGGCGCTCTACCTGCTGATGGGCGTGCTGCTTTTGCTGGCAGTCACCCTCTTCTCCGGGCGGGAGGCCATGCGCGCTACCGAGGATTACTTTGACCGCACCATCAACTTTGTAAAGGTGCAGTCCACCAGCTACGAAAAATATAACGATACCATCACCGCAAAGTCGCTGCGCCGGATGGCAGTGTCGGTGCGGCAGCTGGCCGAAAATGATACCTTGGATCTCTACGACCCCGAAGCCCTCCGGGCAGAAACGGAGTCCCTCTGGCTTACCGGCATTGCCGTGCTGGACGAAAATGGAGAATCACTGTGTGAATATACAGATGGTAATATCGGTTATGCGCAGTTTGCGGAATCGCTGCGGGAGAATGCCGCGCTGAATGTGCTGCAAAACCCGCAAAAAACCTACCTCAAGCGCATTCTGTTACAGGATGGTACAGCGGTGGATATTGCCACCCGCCGCGCCGCAGCGGGGGATGCCGTGCTGCTGGCGTACCGGGTGACCCCGCCGGAGTTTGTGGAGGGGACAGCCCTGTCCATCCAAAGCGTGCTGGACGGCTACCCGAAGAACATCAGCGGCACCATCTTTATCGTGCAGGACGACAAGGTGATCGCCGCAAACGACCCGAGCCTCATCGGACTGTACACCACGAACAGCCCGCTGGTGCAGGGCATCCGCAAAGCAGGTGCGCCCGATACTTTGACCCACACCCGCGACTGGGCAAATTCCGGCTGCTATTTCGGGATGTACAGCAACGGACAGAATTTTGACCTGTATCTCTATATCAACGAAAAATCGGTGTTCCGCAATGCCAGCAGCGCACTGCTGACGGCACTGATCTTCTATCTGATCTGTGTGGCAGTGCTGCAAACGCTGCGCCGCCGCTCGGCGGCGGCTGCGGAGCAGCAGCGGAAAGAGCAGGAGCGGAAGTATCACGCCCAGCTGGAAGAGCAGAACCGCAAGCTGGAGCTTGCCGTCCGGCACGAGGCAGCGGCAAACCGCGCCAAGCGGGAGTTTTTGTTCAACATGAGCCACGACATCCGCACCCCGATGAACGCCATTATCGGCTTTACCTCACTGGCGGCGACCCATGTTGATAATAAGGAACAGGTGCTGGATTACCTGAAAAAGATCTCCACCTCCAGCCAGCACCTGCTCTCCCTCATCAACGATGTGCTGGACATGAGCCGCATCGAGAGCGGCAAGGTAAAGATCGAGGAAAAGGCGGTGCATCTGCCGGATCTCGTGCACGATATACGCTCCATCATCCAGCCCAATATCAGCTCCAAGCGCTTAGCGCTGTTCATCGACACCATGGATGTGGTGGACGAGGACATCATCACCGACCCGCTGCGGCTGAATCAGGTGCTGCTGAACATCCTTTCCAATGCCATCAAGTTTACCCCCACCGGCGGCATGGTGAGCATCCGCATTGCCCAAAAGCCCGGCGCGCCCAAGGGCTGCGGCAATTATGAGTTCCGCATCAAGGACAACGGCATCGGCATCAACAAGGAGTTCCAGAAGCACATCTTTGAGGAGTTCACCCGGGAGGAAAGCTCCACCGTCAGCGGTATTCAGGGCACGGGTCTGGGGCTTTCCATCACCAAGAACATCGTAGACCTGATGGGCGGCACCATCGCCCTTGAAAGTGAGCCGGGCAAGGGCAGCGAGTTCATCGTGAACCTCTGCTTTACCCTCAGCGGGCAGAAGGCAGAGATCAAGCAGCTGCCCCAACTGGAAGGGCTGCGGGCACTGGTGGCGGACGACGACACCAACACCTGTCTGAGCGTCAGCACCATGCTTTCCAAGATCGGCATGCGGCCGGAGTGGACCATCTCCGGCAAGGAGGCGGTCATCCGCACCAAGTACGCCGTGGAGCAGGGCGATGCCTTCAGTGTGTATATCATCGATTGGCTCATCCCGGATATGAACGGCATTGAGATCGTGCGGCAGATCCGCAAGGTCATCGGAGACAGCTGCCCCATCATCATCCTGACCGCCTACGACTGGGCGGATATCGAGGAGGAGGCGCGCGCCGCCGGTGTGACCGCCTTCTGCGAAAAGCCGCTCTTCCTCTCGGAACTGCGCAAGGTGCTGGCAGAGCCCTTCCGGGTGCAGCCGGCGCAGACGCCCGCGCTGCCGCCCAAGGCAGACTTCAGCGGTAAGCACCTGCTGCTGGTGGAGGACAATGCCCTGAACCGGGAGATCGCCATAGAGATCTTAAAGGAAGCGGGCTTCCTTGTGGATACCGCCGGAGACGGCGTTGAAGCAGTGGAAAAGATGGAGCAGTCCGTGCCCGGGCAGTATGACCTGATTTTGATGGACATCCAGATGCCCCGGATGGACGGCTACGAAGCCACCCGGCGTATCCGCGCCCTGCCCGACCCCCGCAAGGCGGGCATCCCCATTTTTGCCATGACCGCCAACGCCTTTGAGGAGGACAAGCAGAACGCCCTGAATGCGGGCATGAACGGCCACATCGCAAAGCCGCTGGATATCCCGCATCTGCTGAAAGTACTGGAAGAAGCGCTGAAATAAGAATCCTCTCAGTCACCGCTGCGCGATGACGGCTCCCCCGAAAGGGGGAGCTTTTTTGTTTCTGCCGGTCAGCACCTTCCCGCTCACGCAGTTTCCTCTTCCTGCATAGGATGGTGCACAGCGGAAAAGGGGAGATGACGACATGAGGCAGACAAAGCGGTTTGCGGTGGTGGGCAGCGATGCCCGGCAGGCGGCGGCAGGGCGTGCATTGGCGCGGGCGGGGTATACGGTGGGCGGCGTGCAGCAGCTGCCGCAGGCAGACTGCATCCTGCTGCCGCTCCCGCTGGAACAGGCTGATTTGCCGCTGACGCAGCTGCTGGGCATGGCGAAGCCCGGGGCATTGGCGCTGGCCGGTAAGGTGACGGACAGCGCAAGGACCATCGCCCGGGCGGCGGGGGTGGAGCTGGTGGACTACTTTGCCCGCCCGGAGCTGACCGTGTATAACGCCATCCCCACCGCCGAGGGCTGCATCGGCATTCTGCTGGAACGGCGCAGCCGTACCCTGTGGGGCGCGGCGGTGCTGGTGCTGGGCTTTGGCCCGGTGGGGCGGGCGCTTGCGGTGCGTCTGGCGGCACTGGGCGCGCGGGTGACCGTGGCGGCACGCCGCCCGGTGCAGCGGGCCATGGCAGAGGAGCGGGGGCTGCGGGCGGTGCCGCTGACAGACCTTGCCGCCGCAGCTGCCGCCTTCGATACGGTGGTGAACACCATCCCCGCGCCGGTGCTGACGGCGGCAGTGCTGGCAGCGCTGCCGAAGGGGTGTCTGATCGTGGATCTGGCCTCAAAGCCCGGCGGCACGGACTTTGCCGCCGCCCGGCGGCTGGGGCACACAGCGCTGCACGCGCTGAGCCTGCCGACGGTCTGGGCGCCGGAAACGGCAGGGGAGGCGCTGGCGCGCACGGTGCAGACCATTTTGCAGGAGCGGGAGGAGAAGATATGATCACAGAGAAAAAGGGCTGTCTTGCCTTTGCGGTGTGCGGCAGCTTTTGTACGTTGGAGGACGCCTTGGGCGCGGCGCAGGCACTGACGGCACAGGGCTGGACGCTGCTGCCCGTTATGAGCTTTGCCGCGCAGCAGGATACCAGGTTCGGCACCGGGGAAAGCTGGCGGCAGCGCTTACAGGCCGTTACCGGGCAGCCGGTGCTGGACACCCTGCAGGCAGTAGAGCCGCTGGGCCCCCGGCGGCTGGCGCAGGCGTTGGTGGTCGCGCCCTGCACCGGCGCAACGCTGGCGCGGCTGGCGGCGGGACTTTCGGATACGCCGGTGACCCTTGCCGCCAAAAGCCTGCTGCGGGTGGGCAGCCCGGTGGTGCTGGCAGTGTCTACCAACGACGGCCTTGGCGCCTCCGGCGAAAATATGGCGCGGCTGTGCCAGCGCAAGCACTATTACTTTGTGCCCTACGGGCAGGACGACCCCTTTGCCAAGCCCCAGAGCCTGAAGGCCGACCTTGCCCTGCTGCCCGCCGCCGTGGACGCCGCTTTGCGGGGTGAGCAGCTGCAACCGGTGCTGCTGGGACAAAGGAATGTGTAAATCTCTTTTCAGCGGGGAAAAAATGTGGTATACTTCAAATGATGTCTTGTCGGCATAAAACGGATAAGCGGAGAATACCAGATGAAAAAATTTACCGCAGCACTGTGCACCGTGCTGCTTTTGATAGGCGCTGTGCTGGTGCCCGGCGCGGCAGCAGCCGGCCCGGCGCTGGCCAATACCCGGGCATACTGCATCATGGATGCAGACACCGGCCTTGTGCTGGCGCAGCAGAATATGGACGAGGAGCTGCACCCGGCCTCCATTACCAAGGTGATGACCCTTGGTCTTGCCTGCGAAAAGGCGCAGGGAGACTGGGATGACGTAAAGCTGACCGTGACCCATGAGGATGTCTACTCGCTGGCGGGCACGGATTCCAGCCATATTGCCCTGCGGGAAGGGGAAGAAGTCCCCCTGGTGGATGCGTTGTACGCCACCCAGATGGCCAGCGCCAACGACGGTGCCAACCTGCTGGCGGAGTATTTCGGCGGCGGCACCATCGCGGACGGCGTGGCGGCCATGAATGCACAGGTGGAGGAGCTTGGCCTTGCCCACACCCACTTTTCAAACCCCCACGGCATCAGCGATGACGACCACTATACCAGCTGCTACGATATGGCACAGATTTTGCGCTGGGCGCTGCAGCAGCCGGGGTTTGAGGACCTGTTCACCCGCAACGAGATGTACACCATGCAGCCCACCAACATCCAGCCGATGACCCGCTACTTCTCCCAGCAGGATAAGATCCGCATCGGCTCCAGCCGCTACCATATCGACAGTGTGCTGGGCTCCAAGCTGGGCTATACCAACACCGCCCGGTACAGCTATGTCTGTCTGGCGGAGCAGGACGGGGTGCGGCTGATCTGCGCGACCATGCAAAGCCAGCTGAGCACCGATAAATATAACGATATGCGCACCCTGCTGGACTACGCCTTTTCCACCTATAAAAGCTACACCCAGCTGCCCGGCGGCACGGTCACCGCACAGCTGGCTGTGGCGGGCGGCGGGCAGAGCCTTGGCACCGTTACTGTAGCCGACCCCGGGGTGAAGCTGCTGCTGGCCGAGGGCTTGTCCGCGCAGGACGTGACCGTGGATCTGGAGCTGCCGGAGCAGTATCTGTTGGGCGCAGAGCCCGCCGTGTATGCGGTGTACACCCTGAACGGCGGCGCGCAGCAGGAGAGCACCAGCGTGCGGGTAAAGGCGGAGATCACCGGTCTGGCGGAACTGCTGGAGCAGAGCGTCGGCACAAAGCTGGAAGCCGCCAGGGACGTGGAACCGGGCAGCAGCGCATGGCTGCTGGCGGGCATCTCGGTGGGGTGCACCATAGGTGCAGCCGTGGTTACCGTACTGGTGCTGCGGGTACATTCCCGCCTGAAAAAGCGCCGCAAAACGGCAAGGCACCATAAAAAAGCGTAAAAGCCTGTTCAAAACCAGACTTTTCCAGATAAAGAAAAAGCTTTCAGAAAAAAAGAGAGGTACAATATCATGGGTAAGTTTATTTTTACGCAGACCGAGATCCCCGGTGTGGTGGTCATTGAGCCGCAGGTGTTCGGCGACGACCGCGGCTATTTTATGGAGACCTACCAGAAGGACCAGTTCGCAGAGGCCGGTATCGACAAGGAATTTGTGCAGGACAACCAGAGCCGCTCCACCCGGGGCGTGCTGCGCGGGCTGCACTTCCAGAAGAACCACACCCAGGGCAAGCTGGTGCGCGTGACCAAGGGCGAGGTGTACGATGTGGCCGTGGACTGCCGCCCCCACAGCGCCACCTTTGGCAAGTGGGTGGGCGTGACCCTTTCCGAGGACAACAAGAAGATGTTCTATATCCCGGAAGGCTTTGCCCACGGTTTTCTGGTGCTGAGCGATGTGGCAGAGTTCTGCTATAAGTGCACCGATGTCTACGACCCCACCAGTGAGGGCGGCATCCCCTACGACGACCCCACCGTCAACGTGCAGTGGCCGGACTGCGGCTGCGAGCACAAGACCAGCGCAAAGGACAAGCTGCACGAGCCCTTTGCCGCCCAGAAGTTCGAGTATTTTGAAAAGTGGTGATCGCCCGTGGCAAAACTCAAAGCAATGTGGAACGGCTTCTGGCGCTACCGCTATCTGCTGTGGAACCTTGTAAGCCGTGATTTCAAGCTGAAGTACCGCCGCAGCGTGCTGGGCGTGGTGTGGAGCGTTTTGAACCCGCTGCTCATGTGCCTTGTGTACTGGGCGGTGTTCAGCAGCCTGATGGATATGCGCGGCAGCGGCATCGACAACTTTGCCGTCTTTCTGATGTGCGGTCAACTGCTGTTCAACTTCTTCAACGAGGCTACCTCCACCAGTATGAGCAGCGTGCTCAGCGCCGCCCCGCTGCTGAAAAAGGTGTATATCCCTAAGTATATCTTCCCGCTGGAAAAGTGCTGCTTTGCCATGGTGAACTGCATCTTCAGCTTTGTGGCGCTGCTGCTGGTCATGATCTTTACCGGCGCGCCTTTCCACCTGACCATTTTTGAGGCGCTGTACCCGCTGGTGACCTTGTTCTTCTTCAGTCTCGGGGTCAGTATGTTCTTAGCGGCGGCTACCGTGTTCTTCCGGGATATCATGCACATCTGGAGCGTGTTCGTCACCGCGCTGCTGTATTTCTCCGCCATCTTCTACGACCCCACTCAGATGACCTTCTCCATCGGCGGGTTCAATATGCAGCAGATCATCAAACTGAACCCCATGTACTGGTATATCACGGGCTTCCGCCGTACGGTGATGTGGGGCATCCCGCTGGACGTAAATATGTTCCTTGTCTGCGGCATCTGCGCCGTAGTGTCCATGGTAGTGGGGCTGCAGGTGTTCCGCAAAACGCAGGACCACTTTGTGCTACACATTTAAGGAGGGTGAACAATGGAACCGATCATCAAAGTGGACAATGTTTCCATGTGCTTCAACCTTTCCAAGGAAAAGCATGAGAGCCTGAAGGAGTACTTTCTGGCCATGGTGCAGGGACGGCTGCAATACGACGAGTTCTACGCTTTAAAGGACGTCAGTCTGGACATTATGCCCGGCGATTTTTACGGCCTTGTGGGCTTGAACGGCTCGGGCAAATCCACCCTGCTCAAGACCATTGCCGGGGTGTACAAGCCCAGCAAGGGCAAGGTGACCGTAAACGGCACCATCGCCCCGCTCATCGAGCTGGGCGCGGGCTTTGATATGGACCTGACCGCCCGCGAGAACATCTACCTCAACGGCACGGTGCTGGGCTTCTCGCCCAAGTATCTGGACGAAAAATTTGACGAGATCGTAGAATTCAGCGAACTGGAAAACTTTCTGGATGTGCCGCTGAAAAACTACTCCTCCGGCATGGTGGCGCGCATCGGCTTTGCCATTGCCACCATTACAAAGCCCGATATCCTCATTGCGGACGAGGTGCTTTCGGTGGGCGATTTTTTGTTCCAGCAGAAGTGCGAAAAGCGGATGCAGGAGCTGATGGCGGGCGGCACCACGGTCATTCTGGTGTCCCACTCCATCGAGCAGATCGAGCGGATGTGCACCAAGGTGGCATGGCTGAGCCACGGCCACCTGAAAATGAACGGGGACACCCAGACAGTCTGCGCCGCCTACAAGGCGACCCAGCGCGGCGAGGTCTGATATGAATGTACGGTTGAAACGCGCCAAGGAGCTGGCCGGCTATGCCGTGCAGCTGACAAAGGACGAGGGTCTGCCTACTATGGTCAGGCGCGGCGCGGGCTTTGTCAAGCGCCGCTGCTTTGGCAAGCGTGCACGCTACCTGCCCGCCAAAAAGGTGCTGGAAGCCCAGCGCGCCGAGATGGCCGGCAAAACGGCGGCAGACTGTGGTCTGCCCACCATCTCGGTGCTGACCCCGCTGTATAACACCCCGGAAAAATACCTGCGGGAGTTTCTGGATTCCTTTGTGGGGCAGACCGCGCCCAACGGGCAGCTCTGCCTTGCCGATGCTTCGGACGCCGCCCACGGGGACGTGGAACGGATCGTAAAGGAATATCAGCGGAAAAATCAACAGATCGTATACAAAAAGATCGAAAATAAGGGCATTGCGGCCAACACCAACGCCGCCGCGCAGCTGGCGACAGGGGAGTATCTGGCGCTGGCTGACCACGACGACATTCTGGCACCCCATGCCCTGTACACCATGGGCAAGGCCATCTTACAGCTGCGGCAGCGCGGCGAACCGGACGGATTTCTGTACAGCGACGAGGCACTGTTCACCAAAAGCATCCGCCGCCCCATGGTGGCGCACTTCAAGCCGGACTACGCCCCGGATTACCTGCTGTGCTGCAACTACATCTGCCATCTGGCGGTGTTCCAAAAAGCGCTGTGGGAGCAGCTGGGCGGCGAACGCCCGGAATGCGACGGCAGTCAGGATCACGACCTGTTCCTGCGGCTGCTGGAAAAGACCGGCGGTGCCGCCCATGTGCCGCAGGTGCTCTACTACTGGCGGGTGCACGCGGGGTCTACCTCCGGCGGTGCAGACGCCAAGCCCTATGTGGCGGCAGCGGCCAAAAAGGCGCTGGCAGACCACCTGACCCGCACCGGGCGCACCGGCACGGTGGAGGACGGCCTGTTCCCCAGCACCTACCGGGTGAAGTGGGACATCGTGGGCGAACCAAAGGTGAGCATCCTCATCCCCAACAAGGACCACACCGAGGATCTGGAAAAGTGCCTGCACAGCATCTGGACAAAGACCGAATGGGAGCACTTTGAGGTGATCGTGGTGGAGAACAACTCCACCGACCCCGCCACCTTTGCCTACTATAAAAAGGCGCAGCAGCGCTATGACGGTCTGCGGGTGGTCACCTACCCGAAAAAGGGCTTCAACTTTTCCGGCATCAATAACTTTGGCCGCAAATACGCCACCGGCGAGTATCTGCTGCTGCTGAATAACGACGTGGAGGTGCGCAGCGGCGAATGGCTCACTGAACTTCTGCGCCAATGCGCCCACCCCGGCGGGGCGGCAGTGTGCGGTGCAATGCTCTTTTACCCGGACGAGACCATCCAGCACGCGGGCGTCATTACCGGGCTGGGGGGCTACGCGGGGCACAGCCACAAGTACAAAAAGGCCGGCGGCAGCGGGTATCTGTTCCGCACCGCCACGGTGCAGGACTTTTCCGCTGTGACCGGTGCCTGCCTGCTGGTAAAGACCAGCGTGTGGGACGAGGTAAAGGGGTTGGACGAAGCCTTTGCGGTGGCCTTCAACGATGTGGACTTCTGTCTGAGGGTGCGGGATGCGGGCTACCGCATTGCGTGGACGCCCTACGCCCAGCTGACCCACTACGAGAGCAAGAGCCGCGGCGGGGACGAGAAAGACCCGGTAAAGGCACGGCGCTTTGCCGCCGAGCAGCAGCGTCTGTACGAGGTGCACGGCAAGGAGAACATCCTGCATGACCCCTACTACAACCCCAACCTGACCATGGACCGGGAGGATTTTTCCGAAAGCGATGATCTGCGCGGGCTGAAAGAGGGACGCATCACGGTGCAGTGGAGGGAATAACAGCATGAACATCAAGGGCCATTTCGAGACCATCACCCGGCACAAGCTGCTGGTGATGAAATACTGCTTTGAATGCGGGTTGTATGAGCAGGGTCTTGCCCACGACCTGAGCAAGTATAGCCCCACCGAGTTCATCCCCGGGTGCATCTACTATCAGGGTGACCACAGCCCCAACGAGGCGGAGCGCGCAGCCAAGGGCTACACCTCGGCGTGGCTGCACCACAAGGGGCGCAACAAGCATCATCTGGAATACTGGATCGATTACAGCACCACTAAGACCGGCCTGACCGGCATGAAGATCCCCCTGCGGTACGTCTGCGAGATGGTGTGCGACCGGGTGGCGGCAAGCCAGATCTATCTGGGCGATAAGTACACCGATGCCTCCGCGTGGGAGTACTACCAGCGCAGCAAGGATCACTACCTGATGCACCCGGAGACCCGGGCGCTGCTGGAGAAGCTGCTGTGCATGGTGCGGGACCTCGGGCGGGAGCGCACCTTTGCCTACATGAAATTCCTGCTTGGCTGCGAAAACGATTACTAAGCCCGAAAGGCTGCTGCACAGACTGTGCGGCAGCCTTTTTTTCAGAGAGAAAACCACAAGCTATGCTTGTGGGAGAATAGAGCCGTAGCGTTGAA